>Ga0208905_1000090_pt1 | contig 43425 bp, 32 predicted proteins | sample AntAceMetag02UKS_FD_184776 | JGI IMG/M metagenome (GOLD analysis project Ga0208905, IMG submission 184776) | Saline lake microbial communities from Ace Lake, Antarctica - Antarctic Ace Lake Metagenome 02UKS (SPAdes) (version 2) | ecosystem: Environmental > Aquatic > Non-marine Saline and... | reverse complement strand
GGACCTTCGCCATCGCCGGTTCTTTCCACCACCAGATCCAGTCGCCCTCGAGGACCATCTCCCCGACCAACGCGTAGGTGTCGTGCTGCAGCTCCCCCGATGGCGCGGTCAGGAACCCGCCCTCGTCTGTGAACGCGCGATCGACCCCGACAATCGCGCCGCCGCCGATCAGAAGCGCGATGCCAACGAGCAGGATTAGACTTCCGAAAACCAGTGAGACAACTCTTCCAGCACTCATCCCTCAGCACCCCCTTGATGCGAGCGAGCTGCTGCTGTCGCCCGCGAGTGAAATCCTAGCTCCTTCGGGCAGCGTGCGGCAAGAGCGGCTGACGCAGTTCTTCAGGGGGCGGGTCAGGGGTACGGACGCAGAACCAGCCGATCGACGGCCGCGCTGTTGACTTCCTCCCGCGTCCACAGCATTGGGTGCGCCTGGATGGCCTGCCACTCGGCGATCATGCTGTCGTAGTCCTTCGAAAACGGATGGCCGCTCTGGCCAGTCGAATGGATGCCGACGCTACGCGAGAGGTCGGCGAGGTCGACGACCATTCGCATCGCCGGGATGCTCTTCACGTCGAACGCGCCGGCAGAGACGTTCCACCGAGTGTTGCTGATCGTGTCGGTCATCCCGCCCACCGGAATCGGTCCCCGGTTCACGAGCCTCTCGAAGATCCCGACGCCGCTCTGCCCCAACGGCTTGCTGACGAAGGTCGCCGCATGCGCCGATCCCCACGACCAGGTCGCGCGATCTGCGCCGTGGCGTTCCGTGGCTACAGCGCAAGCCTCAGTGAAAGAACGGAGCAGGATGTCGTCTCGGGTCTCGACCACGCCCTCAGTCGTCGTGTCGTCCCACCACGCATCGTCAGGTTCCTCCAGCAGGCAGCGGATCGCCCACATCTCGCGATCCCCGCCGACGAGCTGCGCGTCACTTCCGAGTTGGTCGGCGAACACGTTGCGGACCAAGTGGTCCCAGAGGTGGGCGTACAGGACCGCGCGGGCGCTCGGCGGATCGAACCGCTCGTCCCACTCAAGCAGCCAGTCCCGCGCACCGGCGAGCCTCTCATCCTCGAAGGCGAGATCTGCAAGATATGGAAGGACTTCCTCGGCGCTCAGCAGTTTGGTGTCTCCTTGGATCGTCAGGAAGCTTTCGACGGTATGCAGCTCCCCGGCGGACAGGAGCTCGTGGACCCGCTGTGCGCGGTAGGCGTAGTCGATCTCGCCGTTGAGCCGGTAGTTGGAGCCCCGTCCCAATGTGTCGGCGAGCAGGTCGTAGTAGGCCGGGGGCACGGCCGCGTGGTTCGCTGCCACGATGAGACCGCTCGTCGGGTTCAACACGTGGGGAAGCATGTCGAACGGGAGGAATCCCTTCCACTCGTGCTCGTCCGTCCATCCGATCGTCGGGACAAGCCCGTCGAAGTCCCCGGCACGGATCGGAACCCGGCCGGCAAGCTGGTATCCGATGTTGCCTTCTGCGTCCGCGTAGACGAAGTGCTGTGCCGGAACGTCCCAGTCCCGCAGCGCGGCGCGGAAGGCGTCCCAGTCCTCCGCGCGGTTGACGGCGACCACCGCTCGTGAGACCGTTCCCGGATCCAGCGCCGTCCACCGCTGGGCCAGCGCTTCTTCGCTCTCGAACCCGGAGGCCTCACCGGTCAGCGAATCGAACCGGTTGTCGGTCGTGATCGGCCCGAGATGCGTCTCGCGAACCCGGATCACGACCGGATCCGATCCGTCTCCGAACTCGATCGTCTCCTCGCGAACCGTCATGTCACGCCAGGCGCCGTTCCATTCGTATTGCAGCGGATCGGCAGGGTTGATCCGCAGCCGGTAGACGTCGTGGACGTCAGGGAACGCGTTGGAGATCCCCCACGCGATCTTCGCGTTGTGCCCGACGACCACGCCGAGCGAGGCCGGGAAGGCGAAGCCGACGACGACGAACGCCGGATCCGCGCCCTCCGAGCAGTGCAGTCCGATCTCGTACCAGACCGTCGGGAGCTGAATACCAAGATGCGTGTCGTTCGCCAACAGCGGCCGGCCGCTCTCCGTCCACTCACCGCTGACCACCCACGCGTTCGTTCCTCCGCCCGGTCCGGTGCCGAGGGCGGCACGGATCGAGTCCCAACCCTGCCGTCGATAGGCCGAAGCACCCGTCGAGGAGGGCGACAGGCTCTGCGCGTCGGCCTTAGCGGGAAGCACGGACGGGAGGTCCTCGCTCCCCACGATCGTCGGGCGTTCGCCATACGGCCACGGCGGCGTCAGCCATGCGTCCGTCATCTCCGGACCGATCCGCTCGTAGAGCGCGCCTCGGAGGACATCCTTCGACTCCTCCAGGCCCATGTCCCAGGCCATCAGCTTGGCGAAGACGAGCGTGTCCACCGCGGTCCACGGAGCGATGTCGAAGCCGATCCCGGTCAGCCCGAGCACGCGGTACTCCAGCGCCAGTTCGCTCGGCGAACGGCCTGTGACGTAGGCGTTCACGCCGTCGCAGAACGCCTCGAGCCACGCCCTCGTCGTCTCGTCCATCGCCGCCGCCTCACGCTCGGCCACGTGTCGGAAGCCGAGCGAGCGGATGAAGAGATCCGCTTGCAGAGCCGCGTCGTTTCTTCCGACCAGTTCGCACAGCGTGCCGCTCGCCGTGTGCCGCCAGAACTCCATCTGCCACCAGCGATCCTGAGCCTGAACGTAGCCTTGGGCGAAGAAGAGGTCCTGCATGCTCGACGCGAAGATGTGAGGCACTCCGTGCCCGTCTCGCAGGATCTCGACCGGCGCCTGCAGCCCGGCCAACTCGGCGACACCGTCATGATCCGGAAGCGGACGCTGGATCACGTCATACACAACGAGCAATCCGCCGAGCGCGAGAAGCGCGACCGTCCACATCAAGACGCGAAGCATGTTCATCACTTCCCCGTTCTATCACGCAATCCTATGCCATCAGCAGCATCTCCGGATTGAGAAATCGGGGCAAGTTCGGGAGAACAGCCATGTGTCTCGGGAAGCGATGCCTGGCCGGCGGAGCCAAATCGACCGCCCAGGGCGGGTTTGTGGTTCTGAACTGCAGCAGGATGAAGCACCGCGTTTCGGATTTGTCCGCCCCCTGTCAAGCCCTCGGTGGAGGCGATCCCCCGAGAGGCGAGAGGCAGAACCGGAAGTGTGACCCACATCACATTCGGACATTGGTGCGATTCGCCCCGGACTGACACAACGTTCGCACAGGTCAAGTCGCGGAGACCCTTCAATATCCCTTGTTTAGCCTATTCCTTGGAACCTGCAAAAGGGGGAGAGATGAAGATCGCCTGCTGCACGCTGGAGATGATCACCCTCATCTTCCTGCTCTTCGTGAGCTTCAACGGAGGGTTCGACTATCTCAACACGACCGAGACCGACCTCGAGTACAGATCCACGACGGAACTCGTGTCCGCGTGGGGCGAACCGGACAGTGTCGTCTTCGCCGCCGAACTCGGGTTCGCGTCGTCACAGCTCGAAGCAGTCGAGATCTGGTCGTACGAGGACCCGCTGCGCTCCGTGATCGTTCGCGACGGCGTCGTGGTCTCGATTCAGGAGGGATGAGGAAATCGGGGTCCGTCCTGGCCCCGGCCGCCGCGGCTAGAGGTCTACCGTAATCCCGATGCCTGCTTCGACGGCCTTGTCGTAAACGAGCTTGGCCGTTGCGACGTCTTGGATCGCCAGACCGTTCGACTTGAACAGCGTGATCTCCTCGTCGTTCTCGCGTGCCGGCTTCCGTCCGAGAACGATCCCTCCTAGCTCAGCGTAGATGTGGTCTGCCGCGATCGCGCCTTCGTCGATCGGGATCATCAGATCGCCCGCTTCACTCAAGCACGCCTCGGCCGAATCGGCGACGAACTTGGACCGTTTGACGATCACCGTGTCAAGCTCGCGTGCGTTCGGCGTGTGGCTCCCGATCCCGTTGATGTGGGTGCCCGAGCGGACGAGGTTCCCGTCGAACAGCGGCGTCGGCGATGAGGTCGCCGTACAGACGATGTCCGCCTGCCCGAGCAGCGACTCCGGCGACTCGGCACGCTCGATCTTCAGATCCAGATCATCGAGGGCCTCGATGAACCCTTGGACGGCGTCGGCCGAGGGATCGTAGACGTAGGCCTGGCTGAGGTTCCGCACGCAGGCGACCGCCCGTAGCTGCATCCGCGCTTGCACCCCTGCGCCGAAGATCCCGGCGACGTGTCCGTCGCCCTCGCGCGCTAGGAACTTGGTTGCCACGCCGCTGACGGCGCCAGTCCGCACGGCGGTAAGGTATCCGCCGTCCATGATGCAGATGACGTCGCCTGTTTCGGGATCCTGCAGCAGCACCTTACCGATCGTCGTCGGCATGTCGTGCTTCGTCGGGTTCTCTTTGTAGACGGTGACGACCTTGCAGGCAAGCGCGCCGAGCTCCTTCAGATAGGCCGGCATGTAGAGCGAGATGCCTCCCGGTGGCTTGATCCCGATCCGCAGCGGCAGCACGGCCGTGCCGGACGCCAGCTCGGCGAACGCCTTCTCCACAACGTCTATGCAATCTGCCATGTCGAGCACTTGGATTACGTCGTCTCTTGCCAGCAGCAGTGTCATTGCGCCTCCTGTCCGTTTGCACAGCATGAACGGTTCATTCCCGTCCGTCGCCGTCATCCATTCAGTCTCCTCGATCTTACTCGCTGATTCTCTGCAACAACGAATTTCTTGGGACAGGCGTGGCAAAGAGCGAATGTTGACTCGTGCTTCGATCGATCGTACGATCGTACAACGACATCTCGATCGATAGGAGAAGCCTATGGAGAAGGTCAAGATCTCGCCCAAGTATCAGGTGGTCATTCCCAAGACTGTCCGTGAGGCCCTCGAACTCAAGCCGGGGCAAGCCGTCCAGATGATCGCACACGACGATCGGATCGAGATGATCCCCGTTCGGCCGATGGGCACGATGCGAGGCTTTCTCGCCGGGATCGACACGACCGTTGAGCGAGAGCCGGATCGCGTGTGAACGTCGTCGATTCCTCCGCTTGGCTCGAGTTCTTCGCCGACGGCCCCAATGCACGCATTTTCGCGGAGCCACTCGAGCACACGGAAGCGCTCCTCGTGCCCAGTGTCTGTCTCTACGAGGTCTTCAAGACCGTGCTGCGCCAGCGGGGCGAATCCGCAGCATTGCAGGCCATCGCAGCGATGCGGCAGGGGCAAATCGTCGAACTGACGGAACGGATCGCGCTGCTGGCCGCCGAACTGAGCCTTGAACTCAGGCTTCCGATGGCCGACAGCATCATTCTCGCGACCGCGCGCCTCTACGACGCTCATATCTGGACGCAGGACGCCGACTTCGAAAGGCTGGAGGGCGTGACCTTCGTTGCGAAGGAATAGCCGCCGAAGCGGGAAACCCGAAAACCCCCTGCACTCCGTGATCATCCGCGACAACGTCGTGGTCTCGATTCAAGAGGGATGAGGAGATCGGGTTTCGTCATGACCGCCGTTTCCTTCCCCACCGGACGCGGCGCACAGCAGCTTCGGTTGCCTGGCAGAGTCCGACCCTAAGGCCCCTCTCCTCTCGACGCCATGCGACAGATCGGCCTCGACCGCGACGGGATCGCCGACATCCAGGCTTCACAGGGTTTCGTCCCCGGAATCCTCCCTCTGCCGGCCGCACCGCTGGTGTTGAGCGCCTTATCCGTCGGTCTCTGCTCCTTGCCAGCGGTTGTAGAACACGTTGAGGAGGGGAACAAACTCCGCCGTCGCCTTCTGATTGCCGGCGAACGTTGGGTGGCTGTCGCCGCTGCCGTACGCAGCCAGATCGCTGTTCACCGTCTGGATGTGCTGGACGCCTCCGTTCCACCAACGGTGGTGATTGCCCGTCTCGGACGCTTCGTCGCTGGTGTACGGATCGCCGCCGTTCGACGTGAGCACGTTGTAGAAGTCGAAGACGGTGACGTTCGCGTGGGAGTAGTCGTCGAGCCAGCTGGTGACGAGCCAGTCGTTGAACGCGCGGGCATTCGCCGGATCAGACCAGCTGTCGTCCGGCGTGACCGGCGGGGCGGTGATCGCCACGAACAGCTTGTCGGTGCGGGTGGCGAAGTAGCCGAGCAGCTCGTTGTAGATCGCCTTGGCGCGCCCCACCGTCAATCCTTCATCGAATGACGGCGCATCGGTCGGACTCCCTTCGAGGTTCGAGTTCGGGTAGCAGGACTTGAACAGGACGATCTCGTTCTCGCGAGTCGGATCGGGATCGTCGCACCGCGAGTACCCGGAGTGCTGAGCGGACTCGGCGTACAGCGCATTGAGATAGACACTGCTTCCTGGGCCGGCAAACCAGTTGTCCCAATGGAGGATGTCGGTGCAGTCGCCGATCGCGCCCCAGCAGTCCTCACAATCGGAGCACTCGGGTCCCCAACCATAGTTCGTGTCGCTGACGAAGTAGCCGTTGTCGCGAAGCGCGAGCCCCAGTCCGCCATCCGAACAACAGAATGAACAGGATCCCAACCGTCGCCTGCATCGATCGATGCATCGTCCCTCCTTGGTCAGGCCATCCGTAGACGGTGGCAGGTACCGATTTCTAGCGCTTGCAGCTCTCTTCGACGTGCTTCGCAATCACGCTGATCGTCGAGTAGCAGAGACCGAGATGATCGCCGACCTCCTGCAGCTTGTACTGATGCTTCCGTACCGCGGCGTGTATACGCTCGTTGCGCGTCGGCTTGTCCGTGGCATCGGCGAACAGCTCGTCTAGCGTAGGGCGCGTGGCAAGGCGCTCGTCTCGGCGGATCTCGCGGTTCTCCACGACATCCTTCAGCAGAGGCTTCAGCGACCGAACGAAGGTATCGCTTCCCATGAGCACGCCGGCAGTCAGGTCCTCCCACACGTCGATTCCTTTGCCCTGCTTGACGAAGTCTCGATAAGCGCGAATCGCCTTCCCACGATGGCCACCAAACTGCGACAGCAACCAGTCGATCGTGAGGAAGTCGGGAGGAACCACCTGCCCCGCCGTGGCTCGGTAGCTGCTCCATCGCCAGTCCTTGGCACTCCGAACCGCCTTGACACGAACTGGATTGAGGACGATGTAGCGGGCCAGCTCAAGAAGATGGCTCTCCTTCTCCACGACGATCGACTTGAAGCGGCCTTGGACCAGATGACCGGTGCGCGAATGCTGGCGATTGAATCCCTGGGTGTAAACGCCGTTGAGGTGCTTCATTCCTCGTGAGAGGCTGGGCTGTGGGGTCTCGATGAGGAGATGGTAATGATTCGTCATCAGACAGTAGGCGTGGCAGATCCAGCCGAATCGCTCGACGACGGTGCCCAGGACCTCGAGAAAGCGAAGTCGGTCCTTGTCATCGAGGAAGATCTCGACCCCAGCGTTCCCGCGGCTGGTGACGTGATAGACGGCGCCTTCGTATTCGAGCCTCAGTGGACGGGCCATGGATCCAGCATAGCGCTCGGAACCCTAAGAATCAAGATCTGACCCCTGGGCAGCTGACGGAACGGCTCTTGTTTCGGCAGAAGCTCATGCTCTAGTCTGACGGTCGCAAGGGTTTGCTCCACACGAAAGGAGGGCGCTGTGCGGCGAGCGGGATTGACGGTCCTTTGTATGGTTATCCTCCTCGGCCTGTCGGGCTGTTTCGACGCTGGACCGTCCGATCCGATCTGTGGCTTGATCCTGTACGAAGAGTCGTTCGGTGGAAGCGGATCGGGATGGCCTCAATCGGCGGACGATGAATCGAAGACGTCGATTCAGGATGGGCGATATCGAATCGAGGTACTGGGCGTCTCCTCGTACATCTACGTCCAAAACGAGGAGCAAGGCCCGTACGCAGACCTATGCTATTCGACGCGGGTATGGGATCAATCGGATGGAAAGGCCCAGTCCGCCGGGCTGATGTTCCGTTGTACCGATGCCGGGCAGTTCTACGTCTTCTCGATCAGTCCCGATTCCCACTCGGTCAGCTTCGCGATTTTCTCCGGAGAGCGCGCGAGGCCGATTCGAGCGACGTCGTCCGATGCAGTCCGAGGGGTCGGCGAGGAGAACCACGTCCGGGTGATCGCGGAAGGAAACCGGTTCCGGTTCTTCGTCAACGACGAGCTGGTATTGGAGGAGTTCGACGATCGGTTGTCCACCGGCGGGATTGGCGTGTCCGGCGCCTCGTGGGAGACGCTTCCAACCGTCCTCACGTTCGACGACCTCGTAGTCCGCCGATTGAAATAGCCACCGCATGCAAAAGCGGTCCCGGATGGCCCAGCCGCGCATCCGAGACCCGTGGACCCGGCATCGAACGTCCCGATCCGGTGGGGGAAGCGCCGCGACAAGGCATCGGCTTTCCATTCCGCTAGATCCTTGTAGAGCGTCTTATGCTTGTCACTCCGTCACCTATGTCCTAAAGTGGTGAAGCATGTCCACCGAAAACCTGCAGCGGTGGGCGACGCGGTCGCCCCCAACCGGGGACCGGTAGGATGCTAGGAGGTGTCGGGACGTGAGTAAAGCGAGAATCTTGTGGTGGCTTTCTGTCTTCACTCTATGTTGGGTGCTCCTCGGCCTCGCCGGGTGCACGCTGCTCCAACCGAGGGTGCCGGTCGATTTCGCTGTCTCGGGGACGGAGGGTGTAGCGCCCTTCCTGGTTGACTTCACACCGCTCGTCGTAGGTGACGTGGCCGCGTACTACTGGGACTTCGGCGATGGAGAGACGTCCGCCGAGTCTTCTCCGGTGCACGTCTATCGCGACCGCGGGACGTACAGCGTCTTTCTCACCGTGACGTTGACCGATGGATCGACCGGCTCGGAGAAGGAAGAGGACTTAATCGAGGTAGAGACGATCTCACAAAAGGAGGGGCGCCTTACCCCCCTCTACTGGTTGAACAAGACCATCGGGACAATTCACTGGGGTGACCGGACCGGCCTCTCCAGCGGCACCGTCGTCAGCTACATCCATCGTGGTCAGGACCTCGCCTCCGGTGGCGGCTACATCTACTGGACCACCGAGGACATCCTGTATCGGGCCAACACCGACGGTACGGGCAAGGAAGCGATCGCCACAAACCAGCGGGGCCTCTACAGCGTCAGCGTCGACCATCTGACAAACCAGGTCTACTGGACCTGCTTGCCGAGCCCGCCGCTCACGGACTCACATTGGGACGGGAGCGTCAAGCGATCCAACCTGGACGGATCAGGCGTTACGACGCTCAAGACGTACGTTGACGGCACGGGCACGACCCCCTTCACCTGGTGGATCCGCTGCGACGGCAACGGAGAGCGGTTCTACGTGCTCACGGACGACTACGGGTACGCCGGACCGAGACGGGTCGAGCCGACGGGCGAGTCGGATGGAGCGCTTCAGTGGACCTACACGCACGAATTCTCGCTGCACCAGGTGACGGGATCGCTCAGTGTCCCCTACAGCATGGCGCTCGACGTCAGCGACATGCCGGCACACTACATCTACTGGACGACCGGAAGTGCGATCAAGCGCTGCAAGATTGACGGAAGCGATGCGATGACGGTTCTCGGAGGACTCAGTTCGGTGAGAGGTATCGCCGTAGATCTCATCGAGGGGAAGATGTACTGGTCGGACAACACGGGGATCCACCGGGCTGAACCGGACGGAACGCAGGCCGAGACGATCTACCCCGGGGTGTGGGCTGACGTACTGATCCTCCAGCGGTAGAGGTTCTCAACGCCGGGGTTCCGTCAGAAACCGCTTGTCATCCCGCGCGGAGGCCGCGCGTCGGGTGCGGTTGTTGCTTCGTCCCGTACACACGTGCTCAGAGCGCAATCGAGAGGACCTTCGCCCCGGGGAAGATTGTCTCCAGTCCGGTGCCGTCGAGATTCATTCGACCGATCCCGGCGTCCGTCGAGAAGTAGATCTTCCCTTCCAGACGGTCGACGGCGATCGACATCGGATACTCGAGGTCGTCCGCGAGAATCTTCGTGTCCGTACCGTCCGTCCTACAGCAGAGGACGCGCCCCTTCGTCGACGACGACCAGTACACGCGCTCGGCAGCGAACGCTGGGATCGCGTCGACAGCGATACCGCCAGGACGACAGATCTCCGCCTTGAAGGTCGTGATCGTGTTGGCATACGAGTCAGCGGTCTCGATCGACTCGGAACAGCCCCAGGTGGATTTCGGCAGATCGGACATCGGCCCGACAAGGAGATTCTCGATCACCGTCCAGTAGAGCCGGCCCGACTCGGGATCGACTGCGATGTCGTCCGCGTAGTATGCCGCGTTGGCATAGAAGGTGGTCAAGACAGCCTTTTCGATTCGGTCGAGGCGAACACGGAGGACGGTCCCATCGAAGTCACCGATCGTATAGAAATCGGCAGGGTGTGTGACGCAGTACAGGGCGGCGTGTGCGCTGTCCAGCGCGAGGCTGCTCGGGCGGTGAAGGCCCGTCACCAGTGTGATGCGATTGGTTCCATCGAGGTTCGCTCGCAGAATCGCGCCCTCTGCGGAATCCGCCCAGTAAACGGACCCGCCGCCGATAGCGAGGGCCGTTGGAAGCCGGAGATCATCGATCAGCACGCCGGATTCGCCGCCCGACCGCGTGCCATACATGATCCGGTTGGTGTTGTAGTCGATCCAGTAGATACGGGCCGGCGACATCTTCTGCTGCAGAATCTCGACCGTGATCAAGCCCTCTTTGACGACGTGGGACGTGCGCCCGTCGACCTTCTGGGCTGTGAGGGAGACAGTGTACGTGCCAGCAGCGCGGTAGATGTGCGTCGGGGCGGGATCCAACGAGACCTCGCCGTCGCCGAAATCCCACGCGTAGGCGGCGACCGATTCGTCGTTTAAGGGGGTGAATGCGACGACAAACGGGCTGTAGCCCTCCGTGGACGACACGTCGAAGTCGATGTCACGGGAGGACAGCCACGTGCAACTCGAGAGGAAAGCAGCACCGAAGAACACGGCAAGCGTCAGCGTGCCGACGACCAGAGCCGTTCGTTTCATGACCTACCTCCAGATGTTGGGAGTACCAGGGCAACTCTAAGAATCTTGCTCACTCACGTCAACAGAAGCCAGAGTCGCCTGAACTCCCGGGGCAGCTCACACATCAGATGCCAGCCAGAGCAGGGCTGGGGTCTCCCGGGCTCTCGCGCATGGATTCAGCGCTGGCTCTTTGCGCCGGTTGACTTCGGGGGGGCCTAGGACACGGGACATGAATGACGCGCATTCACGGCGGGAATCATCGTACAAGCCCCGCTGCCCAGTTGATGTGCTCAAGCAAGTGTCCGATGGGTCTCACAAGACAGCCGGCCTGTGGACCAGGCTGAACTGCAACCTGGTCTACGTGCGATCCGAGATCCACGCAAGCGCCTCGTTCGCCGCCGGATTCTCGGACGACCACGCCAACACCGAACCGGCGATTGGCTCACACAGGCTGAATCTTGGGGAATCGCCGATCGATTGGCGGGCAGACGACGGCATGCACCGTCCCGCTCGACGGAATCGCCGAGATAGCCGACCACGTCCGCACCAACAACTGGGCTCCGAACCTCGCTGCGGTGCTCAGTTCGTAGGGCCTTTGACTTCCAAGGGCTTTCCGCTGCGTCAACCGCACGAATCACTCCGTGGATGAGTCACGCCCTCTCTTCGCACCCACCGAATTAGGGTCTGCGTCCCCCGAATTCCCCTTGGACCAGGGGACTCAAGGAATCGCCGGCGTCGAGGTGAAAGCAGGGGCGACCGTAAGACGCGAGGACTTCCGCGGCCTCCGGAAGCTGCAACGAGCTACTGGAAGACGGTTCACTGCAGGCGTTGTGTTGTACGACGGAGAGACGAGTGCCAGCTTCGGCGAACACCTCTTCGCCGTGCCCATTCGGACACTCTGGGAGCCATAGAGACCTAAGCGGCTGACGGCCCGCCGGCCCAGGCTCACCGACGTGCAAGGAACAACGATCGCCTTCCTTACCCTCGCCGTTGGCCAAGGGTAGATAGGTGGCGCTCTCGCTTCGCACTCACCGAATTGCGGTATGCATCCCCTGGATTCCAGCCAGCGATCTGAGCGGGAGTCTTGCGCCGTGTTGAAAGCAACGCCAACTGCCCTCCGCGGGGAGAGGCGGCGGGGGGTAAACTAGGGACATGGGATTGATTGACAAGCAACGCACTTCGATCGAGGAGTACGTCCGTGCTCGATTCCACTGTACCAGGGGCTGGCAGCAGATGAGGCAATGGGTTGACAGCCTATCAGCGATGCCATCCGCAGAGGAGATGACTTCGCATACTGCGGCACCCTACAGCGTGCGCGATATGGTGGGCATGATCGAAACGCGGCCATGCCGCGGGGTATCGCCGCTGGTTCATGCCTGCCGGCGGCAGCCGAAGTGCATGACGGCGCATCAGAAGTGCTGGTACAACGTTGCGAACAACGCGATTTGCGTGCGGCGCTCCACTCTTGGGGGTACTTCGCTCAAGAGGGGCAGTGCACGCAGCGGGCGTTTCGAGACGCAATCCTCACGGAACTAGGCGGCACGGGGCATCCGCAGACCAACCATGCCAGGCGGCCGGGCAGACGACACGCACCGTCCCGCTCGACGGAATCGCCAAGATGGCCAGCCACGACTGTGTCGATAGCTGGGCGCCGAACCTCGTTGCGGTACTCAGTTCGCGAGGCCTTTGACTTCCAAGGGCTTTCCGCTGCGTCAACTGCCCGAATGACTCCGTGGATGAGTCACGCTCTCTCTTCGCACACACCGAATTAGGGTATGCGTCCCCCGAATTCCCTTGCAGGCACCTGTCCTACGACCCCAGGTACTTCTTCTGGAGGACGCGGGCCTTGGCAAGACCATCCGCAGTGAAGTCGACCGATTTCGACCCGTGAGTCGACATCAACAGGCCTTCCTCCGCCAATACGTCAAGGATCTCGAACCGATGGGTCTTCCAAGCGCGATGGATCGTTGGCGCTCCACGGAATGGCTCCTCTTCCCACGAGGCAAGATAGAGAAGGAGCAGGGTCAGCTCAGTCATGGTTTGCTCCCGTGCGCTGTCGCCTTCGGACATGATCGCCTCCCGCCGGATGCTATCACACTCACGTGAAGTGTCGGGTCAGCGGAGCGGATGCGAAGCTCCAAGACTGATTCGTGGCTCGGAACTCCAGCAGGATGAAGCACTGCGCTTCGGTAAAAGCGCCGGACAGAACACCAAAAATAAAGACCTGACCCCGAAACCCGCTGGAGAGGCTCAGGGCTGATCGGAGTCTCACCAACCACGGACGCCAGGTCGTCCGACTCAGCTTCTCACCGCAGGCAGCGCAATCACTGTTGCGCCTTCTGCGCTTTGCTGGGTCCTTTCGAACAAGCATGTGAGTCACTCTGGGCGGGAAGTCTGAGTACGTCTTCTGCACAGTCTGCGCACTCATTCACGCATCTGTTGCTGATGCAAAGGCTTGACGGTTCGCGCGATTGGCTTGTTCGTGTAAGTCGTGATAGTCTATGAGGACACCCGGATCACACGGAGAGGAGTGAGCCGAATGGGACGACAGGAACGTCTAGCCCTCATCAACGAGATCGAGAAGGCCAGAGGCTCGACTGTCATAGCCTACGTGACAAGCGATAGGGCCAACTTGGTTGCGGGCATCATGGGTGATGCGGTTTCGATCATCCACGAACACATCATGGGTACATCCCATGGCGAGTCACCCAAACTTGACCTGTTCGTCTACAGTCGCGGAGGCGATAGCGATGTCCCTTGGACCCTTGTCTCGATGTTCCGTCAGTACTGCCAGAAGGGTTCCTTCAGCGTCCTCGTTCCCTATCGTGCCCACAGTGCCGCAACCGTCATTTGCCTGGGAGCTGACGAGATCGTCATGACCCGTAAGGGGGAGCTTGGCCCGATTGACGCAACCATCGTTCGAGGTCCCTACAACCCAACTGACAAGCAAACCTCTAACCCGCTTCCGGTATCGGTTGAGGATGTCAACGGCTACTTCTCACTCCTCGAGCATGTCGGCTGTGCGCGTCCTGAAGAGAAGATGCAGGGATTCGAGCAGCTCGGGGGGAAAGTCCATCCGCTCGCTCTTGGGGCTGTCTACAGGCGCCTGGAGGAGACCAAGCTCGTGGGACTCCGACTACTAAGCACGCGCGCCGAGCCGTTCTCGGAAGAAGAGAACCAAGAGATCATCAAGAAGCTGTCCTCGGAAGTCTACTCCCACAGGCATGTCATCAACCCCACAGAAGCTGTGAAGTACCTTGGTCTCAAGCACGTCAAGGAAGCCGAGAGCCTCGGCTTGGAGAACACTCTTTGGTCGCTATTCGAGGAGTACAGAGAGCTGTTCGAGCTTGAAAGCCCCTTCCGGCCTGAAGAGCACCTCGTTGCCAACGATCTGGAGGAAGACACTTGGGAGAACTTGCCCGTTGCGTGCATCGAGTCCTCTCACCGTCTAGACACATGCAGAAACTCAATGAAAGTCAAACGCCTTCGCAATGTTCCGCCAACGGTCAATCTTCAGCTGAGCGACATTCACTTCCCGAATGTCACACTTCCCGACGAAACAGCAGCCCAGATGGATCCAGAGGCTTTGCGAGACCTGATCAGCCAGACGGTACAGGCCACATTGCAGGCGACCTTGAATAGCGCGGTTGAGAGTGCTACAAAGGAGCTGTTGAGGGCACTTCCACAGAAGGGGTTCGAGCGTGTGGCCTTCAACTCCGGGTGGGAGACGGAGGTATAGGATGGCGGCGCCCAAGAAGTCCTGGGAAGCTACGTATCCCGGGCCAAGGCTTTCTCGCAAGCAGGATCTCACTGATCTCGTAGGGCTGTGGACCAGCCATCTGGCGATACGGGTCGTCAAACTGGCGTCGGTGGAGAGGGCATCTCTTCAGCATACTCACACCAACTCAGTGCGTGTCGGCCCCGCACTGACAGCAGAGCTGATTGACTGGCCCAACTGAAACCCCAACCAGATGAGGCCAGGCGCGAGTCACTGAGTCGCCAGACCTATCCCGCTATCCGTACTGCGCGGGCGCAACGCGCGCATCGCATTCCGCACTTCGCGATCATACACATGCGTGTAGAGCATTGTGGTCGACAGGTCTGAGTGGCCAAGAGCCTTCTGGACCAAGCGGATGTTCCCAGTCTCACGATATAGGTCTGTCGCGAAGGTGTGCCGCAGCATGTGCGGGTGGAGGTTCTTCTCGATTCCTGCCTTGGCTGCATACCGCTTGACCATCTGCTGCACGTATCGCCCGGAGACAGGATTGCCATCGAGGGTCGTGAAGACATGCCTGGGTGAACCGGCGACCGTCTGAGCTTGTCGGTTCCTCCATCGCCCGAGCATTTCGAGGTCACTCTCCCCGACCCACAGGGTACGGTCTTTGGCTCCCTTGCCCTGTCGTACGAGCAGTTTGCCCGAGTTCAGATCCAGGTCACGCCATTGGAGCGCGGTCGCCTCAGAGAGGCGGATCCCCGTGTTGAGCATGAGTGAGAGCATCAACACACAGGGTCAAGTCTTGCAATCAAGCACTAGAAACCACCACTACCTGCTCGTTCGTGGCGACGGAGCCTGCGACTGATGGTGGAGTAGTGGACTCCTAGGTGCTGGGCGATCTCTGAACCGCCCCGGGTTTTCCGGAGGGTTCTTTACGTGAGTCCGGCCACCATGACCGGAGCCTCCTGACTCTGATAGTGTAGCTCCTCGAACTCGGCAGGTGGGACATTGCCGATCGGCTCAAGCAGCCGCCGCTTGTTGAACCAGTCCACCCAATCGAGGGTCTCGAACTCCACGTGATCAACGTTGCGCCAAGGTCCCAGCTGACGAATCACCTCCGTCTTGTACAAGCCGATGATTGTTTCCGCAAGCGCGTTGTCGTACGAGTCGCCGACACTGCCTACCGATGGCTCAATGCCTGCTTCAGCGAGGCGTTCCGTGTAGCGGATGGACAGGTACTGCACGCCCCGGTCGCTGTGGTGCACGAGACGCTCGGTGTCGGGACGAGCGTAGAGCGCTTGCTCCAGCGCATCGAGCGCCAGATCGCTGCGCAACGATCGCGACACCCTCCAGCCGACGATCTTCCGCGAGAACGCGTCGATGACGAATGCGGCGTACACGAAGCCCGCCCAGGTCACCACGTAGGTCAGATCTGCTACCCACAATTGGTTCGGTCGAGTGGCCGTGAAGTCACGTCCCACCAAGTCCGCCGGATGTGCCGCCGTCTCATCGGGGATCGTCGTCCGAGTCTTCCGACCCCGAACGATCCCCGCAAGGCCCAACTGACGCATCAAACGCTCTACCGTGCAGCGGGCTACCTCGATCTCCTCTCGGTGAAGTTGACGCCAGACCTTGTAGGCACCGTAGAGCCGGCGGTTCTCATGCCATACCCGGTCGATCTCCTTGCACAGGATGGCATCGCGACGAGCACGCTCCGGTAATCGCGAGGGATCGGCCTGGCGGGCCTTCTGTTCGTAGTAGGTCGACGGGGCGATCGGCAGCACCGCACAGATCGGCTCGACCCCGTGGGCCTCTCGATGCTCATCGATGAACAACGTCATCGCTTCGGTCGCCGGTCGAGCTCCGCCTGGGCGAAAAAAGCCGCTGCCTTGCGGAGAATCTCGTTCACCCGGCGTAGCTCGCGGATCTCCCGCTCCAGCTCCTTGATTCGAGCCCGTTCATCGCTTGTCATGCCTTCACGCCGACCTGTATCGACCTCAGTCCGGCGCACCCATTTCCGAAGCGTCTCCGCGGTGCAGCCAATCTTAGCCGCGATCGACACGATCGCCGACCACTGCGAGCTGTGCTCGCGCTCGTGCTCGAACACCATCCGAACCGCCCGCTCCCGGACCTCTGGAGAGTACCTGTTTGATCTTGTCATGACTCCATCCTCTCAAGAAAAACAGTCTCCGGAAAACCCGGGGCGGTTCACTCCTTCATCGTATAGCCATGCTGTCTGTAGGCTTGAGATATGGATTCGGGATCTACCTTGCCGCAGAAGATCTCCTCCAGGCTTGGCCGATCCGCGAGGCGTTGGACACGTGGGATCTCTTTCAGCCCGCGTTCGATTTGGGGAAGAGTCACGATGAACTCGTCGCTCCCAAGATAGATCTGCCCGCGAAGGTTGTTCCAGATGGGGATGCCACGGCCTGCAGATACGAAGCGACGATAGGCTCTCTGAGCCTGGCTTCGCGTAGGACCGAACTGAGAGAGGACCCATTCCACGGTCAGGAACTCGGGAGGTTCAACGCCCCCCAACGTAGCGCGATAGCTGCTCCACTTCCAGTCCTTGGCACTTCGAACCATTCTTGCACGCACGGGGTTCAGCACAACGTATCGAGAGAGTTCGAGCAGGTATGAGTCTCTCTCAACGAGGATCGCTTTGAAACGGCCCTGGAAGAGATGTCCTCGCCGCTTGTGATGCCGATTGAATGCCTGTGTGTACACCCCGTTCAGCTGGCGCATGCCACGGGATAGGATTGGATCGACCGTCTCGACCAGCAGATGTGTAGTGTGGCAACGCTCAGCGTTGCTTGGGCGAACTGCGTTCGCCTATCCGCGCAGGCAGTAGGCGTGACACAACCAGTTGAACCGGTCGACGACCTGATGAACGGTCTGCAAGAACGCCTCGCGATCGGCGTCATCAACAAACGTTCCCTGCCCAGCATTTCCGCGACTGGTTAAGTGATAGAGGGCACCCGGGTACTCAATCCGCAACGGTCGGGCCATGACGGCAGTCGAGCGCATACCGGTGCTGGACTGCAAGACTTGACCCCGCATCCCTCCGATGCCTACGCATCCGCCCCAAACGATGCGTCACTCCACATTGGTGCCTCAAAGTAGCGCTTTGTCCAATCGAGATACAGCTCCTTCGCTGTGTCCGGGCCGTCATGAAGGTCAACACACATTCCAATCGCCTTCATCAGAGTACAGATGCATCCTGCAACAACGACGAGAAGCATCTGCACATGTTTTCGTTGGTATTCTTCGAGTTCAGAAGATGCCGGTTGGCCGATCGGGGCGCGTCCAGACCGCCCCATCGCCAGCAGGGCGCCGTAGTATGTTGAGTGGACGACCTCCGAGGCATCTACAAACACAGCATCGATAGCCAGCTTGATCATTCTGATCAGCTGGCTGCCAAAGACACCTTCGGCAGTCTGAAGCCGGCGTTCCAACGTGTACCCAGACCAGCTATTCATCTCGCGGCCTTTCTTTGCCGTGAATTCGTCTATTGCGTCTTCGAGGAGCGAGCCCTTTCTGACCTCTAGCTTCAGGTCAGAGCTACAGCCGAGATGATCTCTCAGGAGCTGAAGTTGCCTGTTGATCCCACGGAAGGACTTCTGTGCCCAATAGCGAAGGGCCCTCTCAGCAACGGGCGTACCCTCAGCGTAGACATACAGAACGTTGACGACACCCTCGATAATGCACCTGGCAATCGAATAGCTGTCGCGCAGTCTTCGATCCTGTGCAAGCAAGATGAGGGTCTCGCACGATTCCCCGATAGCCCAAACGAGTGGGAAGGCGACTCCGTGAACTACCCCGGTTTGGCGAGTCACCTGAAGGCGGGTAGCACGTAGGAAGCGAAGCTGAGCATCCAGAAGCTGCGCAAGATCCTCAGTCGCTTCGTCCGTGCCAAATGCCGGCGTGTCCGTGGTGCTCACTGCATGTCCCTGTCCTCACCATCGAGGCTGTTAGGCTGATGGCATGGTACCTCCGAGTACAACAGGTGTCGACTACCCAGGGGGGGGGGGAGGAAACATGCTAGAAGCTCGACTGAGAAACCGGGAAGGTGGTGCGGGATGCAACTGCTCGCTGTTGAGCACCATGCCAATGACTACTGGCTTCCCAGTCTCCGGAAGGTTGAAGTGACGGCCCGGGTACTATCACATCTGTCAGACACCTGGCAGATGTGATATCATCCATCCGCAATGCCAATCAAGCGTCTAGTCGAGACGAAGAAGCCTCGCTCTGTAGTCTGGCCGCTTTCCTCAACGGGAAAGCAGCTTGATGAGAAGGGCTACTGCGCGGCAGTAGCTTGCGAGAAGCTGACGATACAGGGCTTCTCGTGTTCCGCTGGAAGGTTTATCTGATGGCGTTTAGGCGACTCAGCGAATCCAACAACCGCCCCCGCATTGTCATCTGGCCGCTTCGCTGTGCGAAGCAGCTAGCGGGAAGCTGCGTAGTCCGGCTTCCCGAAGAGGTGGTGTCTAGTGCCGTTTCAGAGATTGGGTGAGGTGAACCGGCCTAGACATGTGGTAGATGAGATCCTCTCTTCTGTCCAGGACGGGTCGCTCACTGCGGGAGAACGCCTGCCCTCGGAGGCGAAGCTGGCGGAGCTGACGGGCGTGGGGCGGACGTCGGTGCGCGAGGCGCTGGCGGCGCTGCGATTGATGGGGGTTGTTGAGACGCGGGTCGGCGACGGCAGCTATGTGAAAGCTGCCGTCGGCGGGAGCGCGATTCCTGAGGGAATCGCGGACGAGATTGCTGCTGCAATCTCGGCGTCGGAAGAGGCGCTGCAGCTGCAGGAGGCGCGGGCGGTGTTCGAGTGCGGGCTTGTGCGTCTGGCGGTGGCCCGGTGGTCTCCAGAGAAGGCGGAGGGGTTCGAAGGTCTCCTGTCCGACATGTCCGATGCGGCCGAACGAGAGTGTTATGAGGATTACATTCGCCTCCATCGCGACTTCCACTTGACGCTTGCGCAGGCGACGGACAACGCGATCGTCGAGCAGACCGAGCAGAGTTTCCTCGAGTTCATGGATCACGAAGGTTGGCAGGACATGGAGAGGCAGTTTCTGCTGCCGGATCGCGGCGACCTTCTTCGGGCGTCTCTCAACGAACACCTTGCGATCATCGAGGCCGTTGCCAAAGGCGACGTAGCGAAGGCCTCCGATGCGATGCACAATCACTTCACAAGACACGAAGGTGGGGATTCGTAGTGCCTGAACGGGAGTTCAACCTTCTCGGTCGCGACTACCCTCGCTCTGACTCCGTGGCCCGCGTGACGGGCCGGGAGGTCTATACCGTTGATGTCTCGCTGCCGCGGATGCTGCATGGGCGGATTCTGGGGAGCCCGTACGCGCACGCGATCGTGAAGTCGATCGACACTTCCGAGGCGGAGGCGATGGGGGCGACGGTGCTGACGTTCGCCGACGTGCCGAAGGTCCGCTACAACGAGCGAATCATCACGATCCCGCCGGTCCTCCACAAGGATCATACGGTGCTTGCCGACAAGGTTCGGCGGATGGGCGAGGCGGTCGCCGCAGTGGCAGCCGAGAGCGAAGAGCTTGCCGAACGCGCCGTTCGCGCCATCCAGGTGGAATACGAGGTGCTGCCTGCCGTGATCGACGCCCACGAAGCGATGAAGCGCGGGGCACCGGCGATCTACGACACCGTGATGTGGGGCGAAAACGAGATCCCGATCGAGAACAACGTTGCCTGCGCACGAGAAGTCGACGAAGGAGACTTCTCGCGGGCCTTGGACGAAGCCGATGTTGTCGTCCAAGGCCATTTCACCCTTCCCAAGGTTTACCACGCCCAGATGGAGACAAAGTCGTGCGTGGTGCGCCCGGAGCCGGACGGCGGGCTCACGGTCTGGCCGACGACGCAGTCGATCCACAATGTCCGTATCCTGCTCGGCGAGATCTTCAACATCCCGCTCTCCAAGATCGACGTTCGGCGCGTCCCGATCGGCGGGACGTTCGGTTCGAGTATCCAGATGAACTCGCCGATCCCCATCTGCGCCGCGCTGGCGCTGAAGGCCGGACGGCCGGTGAAGCTCTCGTATACCCGCGAAGAGGACGCCCACGATCACACGCGCTACGGCTGCACGATCGACCTCAAGTTGGCCGCGAAGCGCGATGGCACACTGACAGGCGCCGACATGACCCTCGTCGCCGACATCGGCGCGCACAACATCCAGGCCTACTCGTTCCTCGGCGTCTCGATCGGCTGGCTCGTCTCGCTCTACAAGATCCCGAACATCCGCTACCGCGGAACGGCCGTCTACACGAACAAGGCGCTGTCGTGCGCGATGCAGGGGTTCGGCAACCCGCAGGTGACCTTCGCCGTGGAACAGCTGATCGACGAGCTGTCCGAGAAGCTCGGGATTGATCCGATCGAGCTGCGGATGAAGAACTACGTCGGTCTTGGCGACACGTTCTGGGGCCAAGGTCCACAGGTGAAGTCGATCGTGCGGTCGGACGGTGTGCCCGAATTGATGCGCAGAGGTGCGGAACTCATCAACTGGCCCAGACGTTTGGCGAAGCCAAACTCTGAGCAACTCCGGTACCGAACCGGCATCGGAGTTGCCCGAGGTTTTCATACCAGTAGCGCAGGCGCGCCGCAGCCGGGGGACGTGATCGACTTCTCCGGGGCGCTGGTCAAGGTGAACGTCGACGGCTCGGTCGACGTCGTCACGGCGCTGATGGATCACGGTGGCGGGACCCACGAGGCGATCGCCAAGCTGGTTGCTGAGGCCCTTTGCGTGCCGTTCGACAAGGTGAACGTCGTGCCGGTCGGCACGCAGACGACGGTCTACGACTGTGTCACCCACGCGACACGCGGCGTCTACGCCGGAGGCGGAGCGGCGGTGAAGGCCGCGACCTCACTGAAGACCGAGATCCTCGAGACGGCCGCCCATTACCTCAACATCCATGCAGACGCGCTCGAACTGCGCCTCGACAGCGAGCGAGGCCAATGCGTGATTCACGCACCCGCGATTCCCGATCGCACGATCACGCTTGAGGAGCTGGCGAAGAGGTGCTGGATGGAGAGCTGGAAGACGCTGGCCGCGGTCGAATCCTATCGTCCGACCAACTGCCCGCCGGCCTACGTCGCCGTTTTCCTTGAGGTCGAGGTCGACACGTGGACCGGACAGGTGTCGACGAAACGGGCGGTGATGGGTTCCGACTGCGGGACGGTCGTCAACCCGGCGATGGCCGTCGGGCAGCTCGAAGGCGGTCTGTCCAAGGGCGCAGGCTACGCGCTCTACGAAGGCTGTGACTGGGACAAGGATGGGCAGCTGGCGTCCGGAGGCTACTGGCTCGACGCCAAGATCGCGTCGATGGGCGAGAGCCCGAAGGTCGAGGATCTGACCTGTTTCTTCGCCGACACGTACGAGCCGACCGGGCCGTTCGGTGCGAAGGGGATCGGCGAGGCGGCGATGAACCCGGTTGCCGCCGCCTACGCCAACGCGATCGCCAACGCGATCGGCGTGCGGTTCTATGAGCTACCGATAACGCCTGAACGGGTGCTCGCTGCGCTCGAGGGGGGTGAGCGCCGATGAGCGAGCATCGACACCACACAAACAGTCACATCCTCGTTCATCGGTTCGAGTACATCCGGCCCGCTTCGCTTGCTGATGCTGTCGCCGCGTTTGCCGAGCATGGCGAAAACGCCTGCGCACTGGCGGGTGGCACGAACCTGATCGTCGACATGAAGCTGGAACGGGTCGCGCCCGACGTCGTGATCGACATCTCGGGACTCTCCGAACTCGTCGGCATCCGTGAGGAGGCGGGGACGATCCGGATTGGCGCGCTGACGACGATTCGCGCGCTCGCGACGTCGGCCCTCCTCTGGGAGAAGGCGACGGCCCTGGCTGAAGCGGCGGCCGCCTTTGGCTCAACGCAGATCGCCATGCGCGGGACGATTGGCGGGAACATCTGCAATGGCTCGCCTGCCTCGGACACGGTGCCCGCGCTCCTCGCCCTTGAGGCGGAGGCCGTCCTTGTCGGGCCGGACGGGGAACGGACGGTGGCCGTTGGCGATCTGCTCAACAGCCCCGGGAGGACGCGCGTGCGGACGGGCGAGATCCTGAAGGAGGTTCGTGTCTCGGCGGCCGGGAGTCAGACGTCGTCGGCCTTCCTGAAGCTGTCTCGGGTTCGCGCCGATCTCTCCAAGGTCTCGGTGGCTGTGCGGATCGTGCGCGAGGGAGACGCAGTCCGGACGGCCCGGATCGAGCTCGGGTCGGTCGGGCCGACGGTGGTCCGCGCGCGGAAGGCAGAAGCCGCCGTGGCGGCATTGCCGCCACTTACGGGCGAACGGCAGCTGAGCGAGGAGCTTCTGGAAGCCGTTCGCCTGGTCGGTGACGAGATCCAGCCCATCGATGACATTCGCTCGACCGCCGACTACCGACGTCGCGTCGCGGTCGCGCTCACGCACGACTGCTTGCTTGCAAGCTGGGAACGAACTGCCACTGAAGTGGCAGTTGTTCCTCGGGGAAACCCGACTCCTCGGTCAGTTTCCCCGGTTCACGAGCTGCTCGAAGTTGGGAAGGATGAGAAGGCGCGGATCTCGCTGACGGTGAACGGTACACGGCATGAGCTGGACGTGTCGCCCAACGAGCTACTCCTGAATGTGCTGCGCGAGCGGCTGGAACTGACGGGAACGAAGTATGGCTGCGGGCTCGGCGAGTGCGGCGCATGCACGGTCTGGCTGAACGGCGAGCCGGTCCTCGGCTGCCTCGTCCTCGCCGTCAGTGCTGATGGCGGCGACGTGCGCACGATCGAAGGACTCGCCGCGCCGGACGGGACGCTCGATCCACTCCAGAAGGCCTTTATTGAGGAGAACGCGTTCCAATGCGGCTACTGCACGCCCGGGATGCTGATGATGACGAAGAAGCTGCTCGAAGAGATCCCGGAGCCGACCGAGGACGAGGTCCGCGACTACCTAAAGGGCAATCGGTGCCGGTGTACTGGGTACAGCTCGATTGTCCGCGCGGTCCAGCGGGCCGCGGACAACCGAGCGTACCTAGGGCCGAAGCCTCCTGCGGAGTCTTCGACGGTGGGCGACGAAGAGGGCGTCTCATGACTCTTCCAAGGTTTGAGCTGTTGAAACCGGCAACTCTCGCAGAGGCTCTCGGTGTGTTGTCAACGACGGCCGGCGCCCAGCCTTTGGCAGGCGGGACGAATCTGATTGTCGATATGCGAAGCAGGAAGCTTCAACCGTCGACGCTTGTCGACATCGGCGGGCTCCAAGAGCTCTGTTGCATCCGCGAGAAGGACGGGCATCTTCTGATCGGCGGAGCGGTGACGATCGCTGAGCTGCTCGACGATCCGATGATCGCGCGGCACGCGCCGATCCTGCAGCAGATGGCGCGTTCGTTCGCCAACACGCTGATCCGGAATCGGGCGACGGTCGGCGGGAACCTCGTCAACGCCGCCCCTTGCTCCGACACCGCGCCCGCGCTCCTCGTCCTCGATGCCAAGGTCGAACTGGCGAGCAGCTCAGGCACGCGTCGACTGCCGCTCGACGAGTTCCTCGTCGGGGCCTTCGAGACGAAGCGACAGCCGGATGAACTGCTGGCGTGCGTGCGCGTGCCGATTCCGCCTGAGGGTGCGCGAATGGCGTTCGAGAAGATGGGGCTGAGGAAGATCTCGTGCATGGCCAAGGTCGACGTGGCTGTCCGCGTCGATACCGGCGATACGGGTTCCGTGACGAATGCGCAGGTCGCCGTTGGGGCTGCTTCCGCTGTGGCTCTCCGGGTGCTCAAAGCAGAGAACGCGCTCGTTGAGAGTGGACTCTCGACCGAAGCGATTACTCAAGCATCCGACTTCGCAGCAGAAGCGGCAGATCCAAGGGCCGGATCGGAATACAAGCGGCAGGTGGTGCGCGGGATGACGCGACGCGTTTTGGAGTCGTTGTGTGAGGAGGCGCGAAGTGAGTAGCCGAATCGTCCGACTAACGATCAACGGCCGGTTGCACGAGGCATCCCTCCCGCCAAACACAACGCTCCTGACGGCCCTTCGCGATCTCGGCTATACCGACGTCAAGAACGGTTGCGAGATCGGCGAGTGCGGCGCCTGCGCCGTCTTCCTCAATGGCGAGGCGGTGAACAGCTGCATGGTCCTCGCACAGCAGGCCGACGGGGCCGAGATCGTGACGAACGCGGGTCTCGGGACGATGAAGGATCCGCATCCGATCCAAGAGGCGTTCGCCGACGCGGGCGCGATCCAGTGCGGTTTCTGCACGCCGGGGATGGTTGTCTCGACGAAGGCACTCCTCGACCGAAACCCCGATCCAACCGAGGCCGAGATTCGCGAGGCGCTGTCCGGCAACCTGTGCCGGTGCACCGGATACGGTCAGATCGTGTCGGCGGTCCGCTTGGCCGCGGACCGCCTTACAGGAAAACGCCAGGGCGTTCTCCCGGATGGTGACGAGACGGGAGGGGGTGAGGCGTAATGGACAACGTCCAGCCGAAACCGCTGCCTGAGGTGAATCTTCCGGAGCTCAGGCAGGTGGGGAAGCCCCTTCGACGGGTCGATGCGCTGGGGAAGGCCGTCGGGGCGACGGTCTATGCGGCCGACTTCACGATGCCGAACATGCTTCACGCCAAGGTCCTCCGGAGCACACGCCCGTCCGCTCGAATCACGAGACTCGACGTCTCGAGAGCGCGTGAGTTGCCGGGCGTCGCCTGCATCCTGACCGGCGAGGACGCCAAGGGCGCCAAGCTGAACACGGATCTCCCCGGCCAAACCGGGCGAGAGACTCGCGCCGGCTCCGACGCGCCGGTCCTGGCCCTGGACGTCGTCCGCTACGTCGGCGAACCGATTGCGCTCGTTGCAGCGGAGACGGTCGAACTTGCGGAACAAGCGCTCACCCTGATCGAGATCGAATACGAGGACCTGCCGGGAGTGTTCACGCCGGAGAAGGCGATGAAACCTGGGGCGCCGATCTTGTTTGAACCGGACAACGTCGTCAGTCGATACGCGATTCGGAAGGGCGATTTCGAGAAGGGGATGGCCAACGCCGATCTCGTCGTCGAGAGCACGTTCAAGATGCCGTTCGTCGAGCACGCCTACCTCGAGCCGGACGGCGGCGTCGCCTGGGTTGACGAGCAGGGCGTGATCAACATCCGCGTCTGCACCCAGGTGATCGAGCACTTCCGCTCGATCGCTCGTGCCCTCGGTGTGCCGCAGAACCGGATCCGGGTTCGCGGGACGATGGTCGGCGGCGGGTTCGGGAGCAAGGAAGACATCACCGTCGAGATCTTCCTCGCCTTCCTCGCCCGAGAGACGGGTCGGCCGGTCAAGCTCGTCTACACGCGGGAGGAGCAGTTCGCGTCCACGGCGAAACGCCATCCGTTTACGGTTACGCACAAGACGGGCGTTAAGAAGGATGGGCGGATCACGGCGTCGCAGGTCAAGCTTCTCGCCGATTCCGGCGCCTATCCGTACTTGACCCCGTACGTTCTCCTCTACGCGACAGGGATGGCTGCGGGGCCGTACAAGATCGACAACATTCACGTCGATTCGGTCGCAGCGCCGACGAATCAGACGTTCACCAGCGCGTTCCGCGGGTTCGGCGGCCCTCAGGCGGCCCTCGGCTACGAGCAGCAGATGGACGAGATCGCGAAGGCGTTGGACTTGGATCCGCTCGCGGTTCGGCGCGCGAACTACATGCAGACCGGAGACACAACGTGCACCGGGCAAGAAGTCACTTCGGCGGTCTGGTCGGAGGAGTGCGCGACCCGCGTGCTCCACGCCCTCGGCGAACGCACGGCGGAGACGCCGATGAAGAAGATCGGTCGGGGGCTCGCCAACACCTTCCAGAGTTACGGACGGATCACGTGGTTCCACGACACGTCCCGCGCCTGGGTCGGCGTCGAACAAGACGGGACGGTCGTCCTGCGTTGCGGTGTACCCGATATCGGCGCCGGGCAGTCGAACTCGATCTGTCAGATCACGGCCGAGATCCTCGGCGTACCGCTCGAGCAAGTGACGATCTACGCGACCGACTCGGCGGTAACGCCGCTCGCCGGAACCTCAACGGCGACCCGCCAGCTGTACATGTCAGGCAATGCGGTCACGCTTGCAGCAAACAAGGTTCGTGAGAACCTTATCTTGATGGCAGCGGGCGAGTTCGGTGTCGCGCCGGAGGAGGTCGACCTCGCGGACTCCTGTGCCTTTGTCGTGAAGGACGAGACACGCTCTCTCGAGCTCGCCGTCCTGGCGCGGAAGTGCGCCGCCGCCGGGCTGTCGCTCTCGCACTTGGCGCAGTTCAATGCGCCGTTCACCGACGGGCTCGATCCGGAGACCGGCCAGGGCGACATCTGGCCCGACTTCACCTTCGGCGCCGTCGCGGTCGAGGTCGCCGTCGATGTCGAGACGGGGCAGATCGAGATCCTCAAGTGCGCCGCCTGCCACGACGTGGGACGGGCGATCAATCCGGCGGCCGTCCACGGTCAGATTGCGGGCGGAACCCATCAGGGCCTCGGCTACGCGTTGATGGAGGAGTTCGTCCTCGAGGAGGGGTTCATCAAGACGCCGTCTTTCGCCGAGTATCTGATCCCGACGTCGGTCGACTTCCCGTCGACCGACGTGATCATCCTTGAGTCGGGAACCGGCGTCGGACCGTTCGGGGCGAAGGGAATCGGAGAACCGGCCCTCACCCCGGCCGCGCCGGCCGTGGCGAACGCCGTCGCCGACGCGCTCGGTGTGCGGATCCCAAGTCTTCCCTTCACGCCCAAGAAGATCCTGGAAGCGCTGGGGAAAGCATGAACCGGGGTGGCATAAGGGGAACAGCCAAACCAGTTTCTCTCGCAAAGCCGCAGAGCACGCAAAGAAGAAACAGGAAACATGAAGAGCATGAAGCTCACGAAGGGTACAGGCGAGGAGCAGTGAATCCGTCAGAGATGGGAGTCCACCTGAAACAGGTTGCGCATTCTCTGCGATCTTTGCGGCTCTGCGAGAGACAGACTTGTCCGTATGAAAGCAGGATCGAGTGACGAAGCGAATACTGACTGGGAATCAAGCCGTCGCGTTGGGTGCGTTGCGTGCGGGCGTGAGGGTAGCAGCGGGCTACCCAGGCACCCCGTCAACAGGGTGTCTGACGCATCTGCTTTCGCTCGACCTGCCCGACCGCCACGTCGAGTGGTCGACGAATGAGAAGGTCGCGTTCGAGATCGCGGCCGGGGCGGCGTGGGCCGGTCAGCGGGCGCTGGTGACGATGAAGATGTCGGGCGTCAACGTCGCCTACGATGCACTGATCTCGATCGCCTACTCGGGAACAAAGGGCGGGCTCGTGATCTACGTCGCCGACGATCCGGGCGTGACGGCGGGCATGGCCGAGCAGGACTCGCGCGGCTTCGCGTTGATGGCCGACCTGCCGATGCTCGAACCGGCGGACGCTGCCGAGGCGTACGCGCTGACCCAGACCGCATTCGAGTTGTCGGAGGCGGTCGGGACGCCGGTTTTCCTGCGTCTCACGACGGCGGTGGCTCTCTCTCACAGCGGCATTGAGGTCGAGGAGCCCGTGCCCCTGGCCATCCGGGACGTGATCCTCGAGAAGGACATCGCGCGCTACACGAAGGCCGGATCGGCGATCTGCAAGCGCCAGCACGCCGAGCTGATCGAGCGGCTCGACCGAGCGAGCGAGTGGATCCAGGAGAGAGGCCTCAACCGGCTCGAGCTGTCGGATGCGCCGGGCGGGCTCGGGATCGTTGTCGTGGGCGCGGTTACGCCATACTTGGACGAGGCTCTGGAGCTCGCGCGAGGTGCGGGAGCAGATCGAAGCCTCGCTTCGATGCTGGACGACGTGTCGACTCTCAAGGTCAGCGCGACGGTGCCGTTTCCCTGGGAAGAGGCCAGAGCGCTCATTCAGCGAAGCGACCAGGTCTTCGTGCTCGAGGAACTCGAGCCGTACGCCGAACGAGAGGTCTATCTTGCGGCGTACCAGCTCGGCATCGACCTCCCGATCATCGGTAAGCTCGACGGCACGCTGCCCCGGATCGGGGAATACACGCTGAGTACCGTGCTCTCCGGAATGGATCGGGCCGTCAGTAGCTCGCCAGACTGGGAAGCGCCTTCGGCGCTTCCCGAAGCTGACGCCAAAGGCGTCAGCCCGGCTTCTAGGCCCATCACGGTCTGCGCAGGATGTCCTCACAGGGGGACGTATCTCGCGATTGAGGCCGCGATCAAGGAGGCCGGATTCGAGAAGGAAGAGGTGATGGTCGCCGGCGACATCGGGTGCACGATTCTCGGGATGAACCCGCCGTTCGACCTCCTCTGGAACGAGGTCTCGATGGGGTCGAGCCTGGGCATCGCGCAGGGATACGTTCACGCCGGGCTGAAGACGCCGGTGATCGCGACGATCGGTGACTCGACCTTCTTCCACGGCGGGATGCCGGGCCTGATCAACGCGATCCAGCACCGCGTGCCACTGACGCTGGTCCTGATGGACAACGGCTGGACAGCGATGACCGGGATGCAGGTCAATCCGGGAACCGATGAGGACCGGCAGCTGGGCGCTCGGCGCGTCGATCTGGAGAGCGTCGTCCGCGGTCTCGGTCCGGATCGCGTGGCCGTCGTCGATCCGTACGACGTTCGGGTGACGACGGACGCGATCGTGGAGTGCCTTCGCGATATTGGAGGTGTCGGCGTGGTCATCGCTCAGCGCGAGTGCGCCATCCAGGCTGCGCGCCGGAAAGTTCGCTACGGGACCGTCTCCGTCGATGCCGAGAAGTGCACCCTCTGTAAGCAGTGTCTGCGCGTCACCGGGTGTCCGGCCCTTTCGCTGCCTTTGGAGGCGAAAGGGCTTGGAGAATCGCCTTGTGGCGATTCTCCCGGCACAAGACTGGCCATTGCGGTCGATCCGTCACTGTGCAATGGATGCGGGATCTGTGTCTCGTTCTGTCCCACCGGAGCCCTGAAGAAGGGAGCATCATGAGCTGCAACATCGTTCTCGTCGGCGTCGGCGGGCAGGGCGTCCTGACCATTGCCGATCTGTTGATCCGAAGTGCATTCGAAGCTGGAGTGCCCGCCTCCTACTGCCCGACCAAGGGGATGGCACAGCGCGGTGGCTTCGTCAAGGCCGAGGTTCGCCTCGGCAGCGAGGGCATTGGGCCTCGGATCGGCGAAGGGCAGGGCGATCTCGTCGTCTCGATGGAACGCTCCGAAGCGCTCAAGGGCCTGCTGTTCCTAAAGCCGGGCGGGACCTTCCTTCTCTTCGACCACGTCTGGGCGCCAACCGGCGTGATGCTCGGCGCCGACAGCTACCCGGAACGGGCGCAGGTCGCCCAGGCGATCAGGACCGTCTCGGAGGAGCTGATCGTCCTGGATCCCGACGAGCTACCGACCGTTGACGGGAACACCGTTCGTCCAAATATCTACATCCTTGGCGCGATGATCGGACGGACGGCGGTCGGCGAGATCCTGACGCGAGAGACGGTGGAGGGCACGATCGAGGCTCGCTGGCCGAAGGCCGCCGGAGCGAATCGCGGGGCGTTCCGATCCGGCCTCACTTCGGCGGATGGGGTCTAACAATGTCGTGGTCTGATGCACTCTTCCGTCCTCGAGGTGTCGCCGTGGTCGGCTCCGTCGGGAAGGGCAAGATCGGGCGCGTGTTGATCGACCAACTCCTCGACGGCGGGTTCCCGAAGATCTACGCGGTGAATCCGAAGGGCGAGGGCACGGTGGGGAGTCGAATCGTGTCAGCCGGGAAGTCGTTTCGCGAGCTGAGTGAAGCAGGCTCAACGATCGACCTTGTCGTTGTGGCCAGTCCGGCGTCGACGGTGGCAGATGTGTTAGAGGATGCCGGCAAGGCCGGAGCGGAAGTAGCCGTCATCATCACCGCCGGGTTCTCTGAGTCCGACAACACGGAAGGCGAGCAAGACCTCCTTCAGGTTGCGAAGCGATTTGGCATGCGCCTTGTGGGCCCGAACTGCGCGGGGATCGTGAACACGAAGCACAGCCTCTTCCCGGCCCTGGAGACGAAGCCGCCAATAGGAGATGTCGCGTTCGTCTCACAGAGCGGCGCCCTCGGTGGAGCAGTCCTTTCCTGGGCGGAAGAGCAGGGCGTCGGCTTCTCCAAGTTCGTCTCCTACGGAAACGGGGCCGATCTGACGGATGTCGACTTCCTGGACGTCCTGCGGGAAGACGACGAGTCTCGCGTAGTCTGTCTCTACATCGAGACCGTCTCCGATGGGCGCGCGTTCCTCGATGCCGCCGCTCGCCTCACGGCGGTCAAACCGTTGATCGTGATCAAGGCGGGACGGTCGGCATCGGGGAGCCGGGCGACCCTCTCTCACACCGGATCGATGGCCGGCGCGGACGCGGTCTACGACGCCGCTCTCAGGCAGTGCGGGGCGATTCGCGTCGACGGGATCGAAGAGATGTTCGACCTCTGCCGCGGGTTCACGACGCTGGATTCGGTGCGCGGCAAACGGATCGCCATCGTGACGAACTCGGGCGGGCCGGGCGTTCTCGCCGCGGACGCCGCCGATCGCGCTGGGCTTGAGATGGCCCTTCCAGGTCCGAAACTGAGCGATCGCCTGGCGGAAAGACTCCCTCCCTTCTGCTCCCTGTCGAATCCGTTCGATTTAACGGTGCAGGGCGGCGAGGACGAGTACCGCGACACGATCCTCGCTGTGGCAAGCGAGTACGACGTCATTCTCGCGTTGAACGTGAACGTGCCCTATCTCGATGTCGCGCCCCTCGCGCGAGGCGTCGTTGATGCGGCACGGGCCATCGACGTGCCGGTCGCTGCCTCCTTCCTCGCCGGGCGGACGGTCGAGGCGGCCCTTCCGATTCTGGCGGAAGGTGGCGTGCCGAACTTCGCGACGGGAGAAAGAGGCGCTCGCGTACTCGCTCTGCTATCAGAGCGAGTACGTAGGGTCGAAGGGCATCGCCCTTCGACTGGTTGGAGGGGTGACTCAACTCCTGCGCTGGAGCGCTTGCCTTGGGAAGAACCGCCGCTCGAGCCGGAGGCGATGGACTGGCTGGAGTCGCTCGGTGTTCGCGTCGTCGAACGAGGCTTCGCGCGAACGGAGGACGAAGCGGTCGCGGCCGCGCAGCGGCTCGGCTTTCCGATCGTGGTCAAGGTGGTCTCGCGGGTGATCCTCCACAAAACCGAGGTGGGAGGGGTCGTCCTTGACCTTCCGGATGCGGACGCGGTACGAGCTGCATTTGCGCGCATGTCGCATCTTCGTGGGGGGGACGGCTTCGAGGGTGTCCTCGTCGCCCGGATGATTGAGCGGCCGGTCGAAGCGATCGTCGGTCTATCCCGCGATCCACAGTTTGGTCCCATCGTGGCCGTCGGGCTCGGCGGGATTCACACCGAGGTTCTCAAGGACATCGCGCTGCGCGTCGCGCCGATCGACGAAGCGGAAGCGCTTGCCGCGATCAAGGGACTTCGCGGCGCCCCGATCCTGCGCGGTGTTCGCGGGCAGGCCCCGCTCGACGTCGATGCGCTCGCCGTGCTCGTGGCGACGATTTCGGAGCTTGGGAGCCGCTTCCCGGACCTCGCCGAGTTCGATCTCAATCCGGTCTTCTTATTCGAGGATGGCTGCGCAGTGGGCGACGCGCGGGTGATCGCATCTCGGAGCCGAAAAAGGCCGCGCCAGTCTACGAAAGGAGCGAAACCCGATGAGTGAACGTCCTTGTCCTCAGCGCGGACTCGAACGGATCCACCCGTACGTACCGGGTAAGCCGATCGACGAGGTGAAGCGCGAGTACGGCATCGAAGACGTCGTCAAGCTGGCCTCCAACGAGAACCCCCTCGGCGTCTCGCCGAAGGCGCTGGCGGCGATGCGGGAGGCCCTCCCGCGACTGAACCTTTACCCCGACAGTGCAAGCTACGATCTCCGCCAGAGTCTGGGAGCGCACCTCGGGTTCCCGATGGAACAGATCGCCGTCGGCAACGGGGCCGACGACCTCATCTTCCAGATCTCGATGGCCTACCTCGAGGACGGCGACGAGGTCATCGTGAGCCGCTCTTCGTTCCCGATGTACGACGTCTACATCCACGCCATGCGTGCCGTCATCGTCAAGACACCGCTTGCTCAGAGTTATCGAATCGATCTCGACGCCATGGCCGATGCCATCAACGAGCGAACGAAGCTGGTCCACGTCTGTAACCCCAACAATCCGACCGGAACCATCGTGTTGGCGAATGAGGTCGATGCGTTCCTCGGACGCGTCCCGGACGACGTGCTCGTCGTTTTCGACGAGGCATACGTCGACATGGTCGATTCCGAAGCGTTTCCTGATTCTCTGTCCTTTATTCGCGAGGGACGGAGCAACATCCTCGTGCTGCGCACGTTCTCCAAGATGTATGGCCTCGCTGGGATCCGGCTCGGGTACGTAGTGGGCAACGAACAGACTGTCGCTACGTTGTGCAAGATCAAACCGCCGTTCACGGTGAATACCCTCGCTCAGGTTGCCGGGATCGCTGCGCTTCAGGACACCGGGTTCTTGGAGCGGTCGGTGGCGGCGAATCAAGAGGGGCGGCGGTACCTTTGCAGGGCGTTCGCTCACCTCGGCCTGGAGCACGCCGAGAGCCACACCAACTTCGTCCTCGTCCGGATCGGACCGAACGCGCAGGCAATCCAGCAGAAGCTCCTCGAGACGGGTGTCATCGTTCGGCCCTGCAGCGGCTACGACCTGCCCGAGTTCCTGAGGATCTCGATCGGAACGCCGGAGCAGAACGAGCGCCTGGCGAAAGAACTCGAACGGGCGCTGCGGACCGAGTGACGGCTCAGGCACAGGCCTGCTCTAGGCGTCGTTGAGCGAGGCTTCCGCTTCCTCCATGAGGATGTCGGGCGTCTCCCACGCCTTGGCCTCGGCGAGATTCTGGAAGAGGCGGCGGAATAAGACGACGGCACGCACAGTCACGGGGCCGGAGTCCACGGCGAAGCGATAGACCGAACGATCGGTTTCGAGCGCCGCGATCCGGTTATCGGACTCAATCAGCGTCTGCTTCCAGTAGTTGACGACCGGAAACTCGTCGGTCATCACGTCCCGCAGGATCTTGGCGTAGGCAACGCCCGGCAGGCCCGCCTGGTCACCGCACCAGTCCGGAAGCGTCGGGCCGGAGAGCAATGGCAGCTCCGTCCCGTCTTCGTCGGTCGCCGTCACCACCAGGATCATCTGGCGGCCGGGGTAGTCGGTCGGCACGTGATGGCCCGCCTTCGTGTTGGTGATCTCGATTGTCGCGGTCACCGAGCCGTCGGAGGTCGGCTCGAGAGCCAGAGTCAATTCGATCGTGTCCTGCAATAGGTCGACATCGGCAGCGCCCGGCTGCAAGTGGGAAGCGATCGAGTCCGGATCCCGGGTCAGTCCACCCTTCTCCGGATAGACGAAGTACTCGACGCCCGTCGGCGCCATGTGACACGCCTGACACTGGACCTCTTCCTCTGCGTAGGGGCTCTCAAGCCATTCCCTGAACGACTCGTAGATCGGCGTGCCCCAGAAGCTGAACTGATGGCAGGCAGCGCAGAACTCGCTCTGTTTCTCCAGTTCAAGGTAGCACACCCGCCGCGTGACGTCATCGTATGGGCCGTAGAACATGTGCGTGTCATTCGGGGGGCGATTCAACGCGAATGACGTCGTCCCGGGGGCATTGTTGTACGGAAGGCCGGTCGCCGGATTCAGGTAGACATCGGCGATCTTGTGGCAGTACTCGCAAGCCACACCTTCCGCCTCGACACCGGTCAACTCGTTCATGTCCGTCGTGAACGGATCATTCGCCGCGGCCACGGGGGCGTGGCAGTTGGCGCAATTCCCAGCCGTGCCCGGGAAGTCGTCCTTGTAGCCATCACCCTGATGGATCGTGCCGGCGACGTCTGTCCCGTTGTACATGCTGAAGAAGCGCGGATTGATCCCGGACTGGCCGTGTGCGTTCTCCACCCATTGCGGGAACGCAACCATGCAGTGCCCGCACCCGACGGGCACCTCGGGATCCGGCATGGAGGTATACCAGTCATAGGCACGATTGTCTTCGGCCGGATGGAGACGAATCGTGATCGTCACGTCGTCAACCGGAGGAACGACGGATTCTCCCCCAGGATAGTAGGACTCTTTCCACGCCGTTATGATGATCTCGTCGCCTTCGACAAGCCCTGTGAGTGTGAACGTACCGTCCTTTGCGGTCGTCGTGCTGGGCGCTTTTGTCTGCTGACGCACAATAGCGCCCTCGATCGGAGCTCCGTCCTCACCGACAACGATGCCGGAGACGGACGCTGTCTGATTGCCGAGGACGGCGACCAAGAGAATCGGCAGGATGCCGACAATCAGGACGATCACGACACTCTGCCGACCACTCCGTGTGCGGAACATCGCTCGCCTCCTAGACTATGGCGCTTGCGTAGCGGGGAGGAAGACCTCTTCCCCAATCAGCGTGATCACCGCGGCCTGTGCGTTCGCTCCACCCTCTGCGAGGAAGCTGATCGTGACTTCGTCGGCAAGACCTTCCCAGAAGCCCTCGTGGGCCGTCAGACTGAGGAACGGGAAGCTCCGCTGCAGCTGCTTCGCGTCGTAGGTATAGGCGAATGATCCGTTGCCCTGCGGAGTGATTGCTTTCTGCGCCATGACGACCCCCTTGTCGTGGACCGTCACGTGCACAACATCGGTTCCCGCCGGAACCTGTCCCCGAATGACGATCGGGCGGATTCGGTTCCCCATGTCTCGCTCGCCTTGAGGCCACGGGAGACGACCGGGATTCGGGGACGTGATGGTCAGTGGGGCGCTCCCTTTCGGAACGACGTAGAACGAGAAGTCGCCTGACGTTCCCAGCACCGTGCCCGTGTTATGGCTTTGCGGGATTACACCGTTGCCGACGTACGGGCGGTCGTGTTCGACGAACACGGAAACGCTCCACCGACCGTGTTCGTTGGCCGAGAAGTCGAAAGAAGGATCGTAGATCCAGCCGATTTCGTTTGCGCGAAGCGAGCGGCTCCGCTCAACTCCGCTGGGTGACGTGATGGTGACCTCGACACGGCTGTCGAGCGGCGGACCGACGTGCCCGCCGAACGAGATCGTATCGCCCACCTCGAGCACATCGCCGGGACGCAGCCCCTTCGGGAGGAACAGCATGTCGATGTCCTCGCCGAGCAGCGTCATGATCGGGCCTCCGTTTATGCTCGCGCCGGTGGCGTCCTGGAATGGCGGCGTCACACGCGCTCCGATGGGATCGTTGTGGGGCAACAGGACCCAGAGTGAGCTATAGACAGCGTACTCGGCGATGTCTTCATCCGGCACGCGGAAGACGGCCCCTCCGAATTCCCACTTGAGATCTCCTGGCAGATCACCCTCCGCGCTCTCACCAATCTGATATCCGTACGTGTCGTTGAAGCGCCAGTACGCGGTCCCCATGTTGTCCACGGAGATGATCTCGCGGACGCGGACGTCGGGACGCTCCGACGAGCCGTACCAGTAGGACCACAGATCGATGCGTTCCGGGTAGTCCCGCGGGTCCGTTCCGTCGAACGTCGTGATGAACAGCGGTGCCTCGCCGACGTCGATCCGCTTCTCCAGGCCGGCGTACGTGGGTGGATCATCTGGCGGATTCCGATAGCCGGTGACGTTTCTCGCCCACGCGCTGCGTAGGATGTCGTAGTAGCGTTCGTCGGACGTTGTGTCCTTGATTGAGATCAGGGAGTGAATTGAGTCGCCGGGAGCTTCATCCTCGTTTCCCCAATGGACGTCGCCGCTGAAGTACGGGTAGTAGTTCTCGATGCCCACCTTCTCCTGCGGCAAGTCGAACACCTCGAACCACGCGGGCATATCGTCGATTCGCCCGTTCGTGTGGTAGTCCATCCCACGTCGCCCGTGGGCCTCAAACGGGGGATTCCGGTCGGCGACAACCGTTCCCCACGTCATCGTGCCCGTCCACAGGGTTCCGTCCTCCTCGTGGTAGGTCGCGGTGTAGTCGACACGATATTCCCCGGGCTGACTGAAGCGGAACGCCTCGCTTGACGGAGGCGCGAAGACGCCGAACAGGTTGGCACGTCCCTTGATGGTGTGGACGATAGCGCGATCCGGATCCGAGTCCGGAAGGTGTGTCAGTCGGATCTCCACCTCCGCAGGAACTGCCGGGAAGAGGTGGAGTCCCGGAGCGAAGGAGTCCCCAACGACATACGGTGTTGTGGGAAGCTGTGCTGGATCGAGATCGAGAACGCGCGCAACCACGAAGTCGAACGTGCTCTCGATCGGATAGGTCGTGCCGTAGATATCGTCGATCGATCCGGTGAACGTCAGCGAGTAGTCACCCCACTGATCGAAGCTGTACCTGAACCGATCGTCCATCGTCGAGATGTGATACAGATCTGCTATTTGGCCTGTACCAGCATCGATCGGTTCGCCTCCCCACGTGGTCGGCGTGGTGGACAGGGCCTGGCGGATCGGAGCCGGGCCGAGCGTCTCCGCCGTTCCGTCCGGTTTGCTGATCCTCACCGTGAGTTCTCCCGATGGGAAGGCGAACGGGATGTGAGGCGGGCACGGTGTCCGGCGCTCGCTGGCCGAGATCCAGTGCGAGCCGAGATCGAGCCGATAGGAAATCGGCGCTCCCGTGACCTCATCGGTTGGAGGGATCACCGGCAGATGAGTGGGGGTCACGACGCGGTTCGGCATCACAAAGTCGCCCGCGTCCTCGCGTGCCGTGATTCCACGGTCTCCGTTGACCGGCACGTCACCGAACAGTGTCCACGGGATGTGAGGTTCGTCGACCTCGCCCACCGTGATCTTCGGAAGGAACGAGAGAGAGTCCCAGTGATACCACGTGTTGACGCACGCCTCCCCGATCCCCAGGGGTACGCTCCCTCCCTCAAGATAAACAATCGGCTCGTACCGGCCGGGATCGACCCAGTTGGGAATCGAGATCTCGGCGGAGAAGTCGGCCTCCGCGCAGCGATCGGAGATCCGCCGGAACCCGGAGATCTCCGCGTGGCCGATGTGATAGCTGCCGCCGTGGCTCTCGACCTCGATTGGCAGGCCGGTGGGGGTGAACACGAAGCTGTTGAACCACATCCACCACGCCGCCGGGGTTCCATCGGCGTCGAAGAGCCTGCGCAAGTTGAAGTAGAGGTTGGTGCCGATGCTGCCGATGCTAGCCGTATCCATCGCAGACGATACGATTCGTAGCGTTCCGTGAATCCGTCCTGTGTCCCCCGGGCTGGCGGCCGGATCGGCGCCGAGGCCGAACGAGTAGACCTCCAAGGTCCCATCGATCCACCAGCCGGCCCATTGCACACACTCTCGGATCGAACCCACCGCTGAGAACGGCGCACCGAAAGCCGTCTCTTCCGGCGAATGTTCGACGGGGATGATCGTGCCCCACAAGGGGTTGATCTCCGATCCGGAATCGGCGCACCCGGAGCGAATACTGTTGTACAGCCTTCGCGTTTCCTCGCCCGTTGGATCGACCTTCACGAGGACCGAGGAACCGGGCGGAGCGAACAGCTCTGCTTGAAAGGTCCCCTGCGCGTCGGCGTCGGCGAGTACGACGTTCCTTGCGTTCAAGTTCTCGACCCAGACCGACGCATAGGGAAGAACGGCTCCCGCTACGCCTTCGACAGTCGCATGGCCGTCCTGATCCGGAGAAGAGATCGTGATCAGTGCGGCGACCGGGGGCGTGATCTCGGTTCCCACCTCGGGAGCCGGCCTCTCGCAGTCGCTTGCGGTGCAACAGCGGTCTTCACGCAACGAAAACGCATACGCGTTTGTCAGCCCGGCCCCCGGAATATCAAACTGCAGTGTCCCCTCACACGGGAACTCAACGTCTTCCAAGCCTGTCACCCAAGGGTCCGTGCCGATGAGCACTCCAGTGGCGCTGTGCGCGGGGCCATTCGGCCGGACAATGACCTGGCCTGGGTCGCCCTCCATCGAGACAGGTTCCCCGCTGACGTACATCGTCCACCCGCCCCAAACGGGAAACGTGTCGAAGGTCACCTCAATGAACTGGTCTCCCGGTACCCACCGAACGCTGGTGATTCCCGCCCGAGCAAGGCCGGTGGTTTGCTCCGGCGTGGTATCCTGCGAGTCCTGGGTTTGGGGACCGGCAGCGGCAGTGTCGTCGGGCCACTCGACACGGAAGAAGTTGAAGTAGGCCGGCACCCCCGGGGACTCCGCCCGATTCCCGTCTGCAATGAGACCGACGGTGGGAACGCCGGAGTAGGAGAACTCATGGGCACCAATGAACTGCCATGTCGTTCCGTCATCGCTGTACTCGGCGCGGACGTTGGTACCGGACTTGGTGAGTCGTAGCCAGGCGACGTCTTGGCTCGTCGTTTCCGTGGCGTAACTGTCTGTCGACGTCGTGCTGTCGTAGTAGATGCCGTTTCGCACGCAGCCGTAGTCCACGAAGCCGCAGTATGCACGTGAGAGGACAAGGTGATTCTCCCTGTCGCCGTAGATCAGGAGTCCCGCCCGTTGGAAGTTCTCTTCTGGCGTAAAGAAGACCTGGGTCTCGATGACGAAGTCGCTGGCAGAGACAGGGCGGGCAATGGCACCTTTCAGCAGGCCCTCATCGCGGACTTGTGTCGTGATCCGAAGGAGTCCTGGTTGTTCGGTCAGGCTCGATTCCGCTTCGCTGGCGGGCGCAAGCCATTCCCACCCTGTCGCCAGCTCTCCGTCGAATTCGTCAACCCAGACAGCATTCTGCGTCTTCGCGCTCGATCCAACGGTCATCGCCACGAAGGCAAGGATGACTGCGCACAGCAACCTTCCGGCACGCGCGATCTTCAAAGCTCCTCCCGTTCTCATCTCTTGACAGGTTTCTCTTTCTCAACACGCCAGAGGCCGCTCATGGTGTCTTGACGGGTAACGCCAATAGGAACGCCATCAGCTCCTGTAACTCGACCTCCGATAAGATGCCGGTCATGTCGTGCTCGCTCTCCGGCGAGGCGAACGTGAGTGCGTCCTCCAGCGTCGCGATGCTGCCGTCGTGGTAGTAGGGCGCGCTGTCGTAGAGGAAGCGTAGCGTCGGGGTGTCGATTCGTGGGCCGAACCACTCAGCGTTCTCCCCAGGGACGGTGCCTACATCCTGCTGTTTCAGATCGGTGTACAGGGGTGCAGGATGGCAGACTGCGCATCCTGTGCGTTCCGACTCGAACAGCGCGTTACCCCTCTCCTCAATCGGCCCGAGCACGTGCGTACTCTCCGGTAGACGCAGGCTGTCTATGAAGGCAGCGAGACAGTCGAGTTCGTAAGAACGACCCTGATTGGGAGTTCCCAGCGTCGGGTGCATCTCGCCTTCGATGAGACCGGTACCGAATTGCTCGCGGCGAATCGAGAACTCACTGTCCGCCGACTCGTCCCACTCCGCGGACCAGCGGAGTGGATACGTCTCGATCATCCCCAGCAAGCTCGTCGTGTTCCTGCGCACCACCGGATCAGCTCCATCCGGCACGTTGCCGGAGAACTGCAGGAGCCACGTTCGCCCGTCGTGCTCGCCTTCGACATGACACGTGTTACAGCTGATCCACGCCGCCTTCGACACATCGCTACGCGCACTGGTGTGGAAGAGTCGTTTACCTGTCAGGAGCACCGGAGGCAGCGGGATGTTCGTCACAATGACCTCATCGATTACGGCGTAGGTCGCCGTATCGATGACGCTCACCGATCCGGCCAGGGCATTCGACACGTAGGCGAGCCCGCGGCTTTCGTCCATCACGATCCCCCTTGGGTTGTCGGCCACAGAGACGTGTGCTACTCGGCGCGGTCTTGTCGGATCCTCGATCGAAAGAATGGACAAGTCGTTGCTGGCTGCGTTGACAACCCACAGTTCCGCGCCGTCCTTTGCCAGGGCGACGTCCCACGGCAAGCCTACCGGTTGATCCTTCTCCGGGAGCGAGACGTGCTCTGCTGTTGCGTGTACGCGCTCCTTGAGGTCAACCACGGAGACCTTGGCAAAGACAGTGTTGTCGAATTGCGTGTTTCGACCGAGACCGTGAGCCATAGTCTGAGGGAGGTAGGCGCGAGAGCCCTCCGCATTGAGGGTCACGCCGGCGGCGGGGGCGACGTTCGCCCACGTGGGAACAGTCGTCGTCGACCGGCTGTCGATGTCGATGATCGTGACCGAGCCGGCGAGCAGGTGGGTGACCACAAGCGTCTCTCCCTGGGGAGTGAACGCGACCGCGTACGGCCGGTCGATCACGGGGATATGCGCCACGGTCTCGAACGTCTCGAGGTTGAGCACGCGGATGGTGTCGGCGCCGTACTCCGCGACCGCCAGGAGATCTCCCTGTCCTCGGACGGCGATGCCGACCGGCCGATCACTCACGGAGACTGTCACGGCGACGGTGTGGGTCTCGAGATCGACGACAGACACGGTGTCCGATTCATGATTCGTCACGTAAGCAAGAGCCTCGTAGGGGTGCAGTGCGACCGCCTTGGGTTGGACGCCGACGGTGATCTCTGCAATCATCGTTCGCGTGTCAAGTGACACAAGGCTGATGGAGTTCGAATCGGAGTTGACAACAAGGAGGGCCTCGCCTCCGTTCGTCACGGCGAGAGCGCGGCCTTCACGTGAGGATCTCTCCTGTTCAAGGTTGACACTCGAACCGCCTGGAAGGCTGCTCAGCAGAACGAGGATCGCCAACAAGGAACCGAGAGAGAACGACCGTCTTCGCACCATCCGACACCGCCTTACTCTAGGCAGTATAGCACGACAAGTACAATGCCATGAAAGACAGCAACGTCAGGCAGTCTTCTCTCGTTCTTAACTCACGTGGTTGGTCTTGCAACTCGAACGTGGAGCGAGAACGTTGCCTCGGAGGTCTCGTCCGGCTCGATCTCCCAGCGGATCGTCGTCAGTGCGCCGAGGAATCGCACGTCGTGGCTGACGAGAAGAAGGCCGCCCGGGAAGTCTGAGAGGGCCGCCTCGACGCATTCGATCGAGGGCAGGTCCATGTGGTTCGTCGGCTCGTCCATGATGACTAGGTGTGGTTCGAGCGCGAGGTGTTTCGCCAAGATCAGCTTGCGGACCTCGCCAGGACTCGGCAGTTCGCTCTCCAGAAGGCGCGCGGGATCGGATCCGAGACGCTTGACCCACCGCATCATCCGGCCGAGGGTCTCACCCCGCAGGCCGCGCACTTCGGCCATGATCTCGGTCGAACGTTCGGCCGGGATCTCTTGAGGGATGTAGATGACCCTCTCTCCCGGCAGACCGATCTGCACCACGATGTGGCGAATCAGGGTGCTCTTGCCCGACCCGTTCGGCCCGACCAGAGCGATGCGATCGGATGGCTGCATGAGGAGGTCGGGGAACCGGACGCTTCGACCCTCTCCGAGCGGCAGCGCGCCGGAGGAAACGCGAAGGAGGGCGTTTCTCGACGAGGCGCTCCCCTGTACTTCGATTCCCAGATCTTCCGGGCGAGAGACCTGGATTGAGGCTTCGTGTTCCTCCGCCTGCCGGAGTCTCCCTTCGATCTGGCGGAGACGCTTCCCCGAGCGACTGTCGGTGTTCCGCGCGGCGTACGCCTTCGCGCGGGCATCGCTGTCACGCGGATCGATCCCGCGGAGGAACTTAGCCTCCTCCGCCTTGTGCTGGTGCGAGCGACGTTGCACAACCTCGCGTTCGAGGCGGCGACGATCTCGTACTGCCTTCGTACGCAACTCCCTCTCGCGATCGGCCTCCTTTTCGAGCGCCGTTCGGGCCGTCGTGTAGCCGCCCGATCGGAGCACGGCGATCGGCGGGTCGACGAACAGGCAATGCCGGCACAGATGATCGAGGAGCTCTCGGTCGTGGCTGACGAGGAGACCGATCCCGCGATAGGCGCGAAGGACCTCGACGACCATTCGCCGCGCCTCGCGATCGAGGTGATTCGTCGGCTCATCGACGGCGAGAAGCTCCGGCTCCAGCCAGAGGCAGGTCCCGACCTGGGCCCGCTTGCGCTCGCCGTGACTGAGGGTGTTCCAGCGTTCGAGCCAGCCCTCCTCGATGCCGAGCCGTCCGCGGAGATGAAAGGCCTCTCCATCTGTCGCGGCGAGGAAGGCGCCGAGTTCGGGCATCGGAGAGTCAGTTCGTTGCGGGCAGTACTGGGCTGTCTGGGGGTGGTCGACGGACCCTCGGCGCGGCAGGAGTTCGCCGCAAGCGAGGCGCAGGAGCGTCGTCTTGCCGGCGCCGTTGGCGCCGATCACGCCGGTCCAGCCTTCAGAGACGCCGAATCGAAGCTCCGAGAAGAGTCCGTCCGGAGACGCGTCGTACGCGAACGACACGTCCTTGAAGACAATCGAAGACACGGTCACTCCCTTCGTGCAAGACTACACGGCGTGCGCGACAGAGAAGCGTGAAGGGGCAAACGAGAATTGGAGGTCAACCGGTACTCCGCGCGCGACGCCGACGAAAGAGCCAGGCTCTCGTGGGTCGTCAGCAAGCTCCGTCGCGGACTACTCGGTCATGGGGCCTCCTGCGTGCGAATCGCTCTCGAGTGTACCGGCTACGGCCGGCGGATGCAGCGCGGGGACTGCCGTCATCGCGCGCGCGCGGCTAGAGCACTCGGCCCATCTGGAGGTATTCGACGCGCTTCACGAATCCGAAGGACTCTGCAGCCTCGGCGACGGCCGTCATCCAACGCGGGACGCCGAGCTCAACCCGCAGATTCGGGCTGTGTGAAACAACCTTGCTGAGCAAGATGCTGACGAGGTGCGGAGCGAGCTCCGGTCGTTCCGTGTCGAGTCGGATTCGGATGCTGTTGACGCCTTTGCCGCGCTTCGACGCATCGAACCCGAAGCGGGCAACGACGCGGCCTCCCGAGGACTCGCGGACGACGTAATCTTCTTCTCTGCTTCGCTGCACGAGGTTCACGATCGGGATGAGGAGGC
>Ga0208905_1000084_pt1 | contig 44419 bp, 50 predicted proteins | sample AntAceMetag02UKS_FD_184776 | JGI IMG/M metagenome (GOLD analysis project Ga0208905, IMG submission 184776) | Saline lake microbial communities from Ace Lake, Antarctica - Antarctic Ace Lake Metagenome 02UKS (SPAdes) (version 2) | ecosystem: Environmental > Aquatic > Non-marine Saline and... | reverse complement strand
GTTGGTGTTGCGGTTTGTTCCGGTGTTGGTGTGGCCGTTGGTGTTGCGGTTTGTTCCGGTGTTGGTGTGGCCGTTGGTGTTGCGGTTTGTTCCGGTGTTGGTGTGGCCGTTGGTGTTACGGTTTGTTCCGGAGAAGCTGGCGTATCAGCCATTACTGGCTGAAAACAGCATAGTATGGTAACAGCCAGGAGGAAAATGGCTATAAGACGGGTATGGCGACGGTTAATCATATAGATACCTATAGATAAACATATTGTAACTGGTCAGGTCCATTACATTCTATTTTTCATCCTTCCGCCGCACAATTGCCTTACAATTTTAAAATAAGCCCACATAATCGTTAGATCCATATACTATGGGAGATAATTTAATAATTAGATTTGAGTGCCATGGATTTCGATAAGATTTGTAAACGGCTTAAAGATTATCCTGAATTACTTGCTTTTGTAATTAAATTACACACAGAAAATCTTGAACTCAAGAAATACTGTGCAAAACTTGAAGAACGTATTGTTGAGCTTGAACGTCAACTCAATCAAAACAGTAAAAATAGTAGCCGTCCTCCATCAACTGATGGATTCAAACGAGTCCAAAAAAAACGCAAAAAAGGTGAGAAACCTCCAGGTGGCCACAAAGGCCACAAAGGCCATACACTGGAATTCATCAAAGATCCCGATTTTACTGAAAAGCATAGAGCATCCATCTGTGAAGGGTGTGGCACTTCGCTCGATGGTGTTAAACCTACTACCGTTGAAAAACGTCAGGTCAGCGATGTCCCTCCACCAAAGATCAATGTGACGGAACATGTAGGAGAATCTGTAATCTGCCCAAAATGTGGGCGATATCACGCAGCCCCTTTTCCAGCTCATGTTAAAAGCCCTCTTCAATATGGGCCAAATATTCGAGCACTCATGGTGTACCTCTGCATCTATCAACTGATACCTTATGACCGTGCATCTGAATTTTTTGCTGATGTTTACGGGCGTGCACCAAGCAAAGGAACAATAATAAAAGCATGTTCTGACTGTTCCCATAAATTAGTTGATGTGGAAGAAAAGATCAAAGAACAGCTTCTCAAAAAACATGTCCTTCATGCAGATGAAACAGGTATGCAGGTAAATGGAAAACGGGAATGGGTGCATACCATAAGTGATGAATACCTGACTTTCTATGCTCATCATAAAAAGCGTGGTTCAGAGGCTATTGATGAAATGGGGATCATTCCTCAGTTTAATGGAGTGCTTGTCCATGACTGTTGGCGACCTTACTTTAGGTATACCTGTGAACATGCACTTTGCAATGCCCATCTCCTACGAGAGTTAGAGGGTATCTCTGAGAACTTTAGCCAAAAATGGAGCGTAGCTATGCAAAATCTTCTGATCGAAAGTCTCGAAAAAATTCGTGGAACTCCCGAAAAGGCAAAATCACTAAGTTCTGAATGGATCCAAGAGTATGAAAAAAGGTATGATGCAATTCTTAAAAATGGAGAGGAAGAAAATCCCATCTCGATAAATCCAGAGCAGAAAAAGAAACGTGGGCGCCCCAAAAAAACCAAACCACAAAATCTTATTGCGAGATTTAGACTTTATAAAGAGGAAATTCTTCGCTTTATGAAGGATTTCAGAGTTCCATTTACTAATAACCGGGCTGAGCGTGATGTAAGAATGGTCAAAGTTCAGCAGAAAATTTCAGGGACATTCAGGAGTACAGAAGGTGCATCCAACTTCTGTAGGATTCGTGGGTATATATCAACTGTGAAGAAGAATGATGTGTCGGTACTCGAATCAATCAGAGGGGCATTTGTGGGAAATCCTTTCTCCTACTGAAGGCCGTTAGCCCCCCCACCTGAATAGTTACAACATATTTATGGTTTACCTATATACAAATATTGAAACAGAATTATAATCAAAAAACAGATCTTTTTAGATGTCTGGTTTTTGACTATACGTAACCGGCAACTGTGAAAATTACCGGTACAGCAAACCGTTTCTATTCTTCACTCGCACCCTGTTCACACAACCTCACAATCCGTTCCCCGGCCGTTCCGTCACCGAAGGGATTTTCCCAGTCACCCCGGGCCCGGGCCAGCAGGGTTCGGACGGCTTTCTGTATCCGTTTTGGGTCGGGCTGGTTCCTGATGCGAAAATGGCATATGTTCAGGGCACAATATAAGGATACTATACAGAATAGATTGTCTGGAGAACCGGATCAGATAGTAAAGGCCTGGTATTATGAAGATCCAGTATCATTTTCGGGATGAGACCTACGTATGAGTCCTATTGACAAAAAGAGTGGGTCATCGCTGTTTCATGTGGGTAAATTGAATTGCAGCTGGCCCAGTCTCAGGTATATCATTGTCATGAAATTCTTTGAATTTCGATATCCGTTCGCACTTTTTTTGAGTGCCTGAATACTACTGTTCAATCCTTCCAGCAGTCCATTCGTAACTCTTGAATTAATATAATTCATCACGCCTTTCCAGTGCTTTTTTATGGTTTCGCCGCTTTTATTATCGGTTCCAGTCTCGAATGCGTTGCCCAGAAATACCATTTCTTCAGATATTTTTCTGCAGCTTTTATGTCTTCTATGCTCCAGAACATCTGAAGCGCAAGTTTGACATTATACCTCAACTTTGACAGTTGGACAGAATAAAATGTTCTTAGTCTTGTTTGAATTGTTCAAATGCCAAAAAAACTAAGAACCTATGAAGTTGAGCCAAACCAAAATATATCCTTTCCGATCGGAACACTTTTTCTTGTTGGCAGACTGTATGAAATCCTGAATTTCACCGATATTTTTGGGAAACACAAGAAGAATGGGATAGATATCAATAAATTACTCAAAGCTCTCATCAGCTACAAACTAACGGATAATTTCAGCATAACACGATCTCATGAATGGATGAGCAGACCTGAAGTGTGTGATATTTTTGGCCTTGAATCATTCAGTGAAAGAACTTTGTATCGGGTTCTTGAAACCATCGGAGCCAACAAAGAGGAAATAATTTCTGATATCCAGGATGTTCTTTTTGAGAGATATGAATTTGAACACTCCAATATCAACATGGATTGGACAAGTATTGTTCTCCACGGCAATGAAGCTAAACTGGGAAAATATGGCTACAGCCGTGATCACAGACCGGATAAAAAACAGATCACGTTGGGTGTGAGTGAACTGGCCGACCCGATAAATATTCCAATTGGCCTTACAATCGAACCCGGAAATATCAATGATCAGACACACTTCAAACTAACATACCGTCAATTGAGCGGCAGGCTCAGAGAAGGTTCCCTGGTAATCTTTGATAAAGGAGCAAACAGTGTTGCCAATACTGCAATGATTCGAGCAGATAATCTGCAATACATGACGGCAAAAAAACTGAACAAAAGCGACGATATGATCATTGCGCAATTATTTATCTCGCTGGTACGATTTGAAATTCCAGAACTGAAGCACACATCGACAAAATTCATCAAAAAATCGTTATCGGATTTGACAGTTACTGTTGATTTGTGGATGCGGAAGACAAAAAAGTACATCCACTCCAATTTTGATCCCATTAACACGATGATTTTGAGGTATAATTGGACAATTTCATGATTTGATGAGGGGAAAATCCTGAACTGTCAAATAGATTATCCGGACAAAAAATTGGAATATTTTGATCGCTATAGTGCACAGTCTCCTCATATTGAGCTTAAATTTTAGATGACATTGCCATTTGGATAATATGTCTCGTATTTTACCCACAAATTTAATCCAACTGTCAAATTCAATCCCGACTATTTTGGATATTTCAGGAGCATAAAACACCTACATATGCCAACTGTCAAACTTAGGGTGGATAGAAGAAAAGGTATCGACCGAATGATACGATGAGTGGAAGGCCGGTTGAGAACGCAGTAAAAAGGGATTTTTTCTTCTTTTTTTTGATTTTTGTTATTTGATGTGTTTCACTCCTTTCTTCGGCTCAGAACCAATGCCGCCGCGAGGCCAATACCGCCGGCAATTACAATGCCGGGAACCGGGGTGGCTTTTTTGGTTGCTGTTGGTGCTGGCGCTGTTGCTGTTGCTGTTGCTACGGGAGATTCCTGTCCATTTGAAGAGCCGGGGGAGCTTTCTTCAGGACCATAGACAAGATACGACTCTTCATAGGCGATGTGTCCGGGTACGCCGCCGATTGCAAACCAGCCGAATCCGGGCATCTCAGCCGGTACGCTGAGCTGTATATACTCTGTTCCAACAGTGCCATTCGTTTTCTCAAGCTGGTGCCATGCCGAATCTGTTGTGTTGTAATACCAGACAACCGGGATGAGTTCTTCTTCAGTAAGCCATTTCATGCTTATTCTGGCTTTGTAGCCTACGGACGAGAAAGCCGACGGTTCGGTATGATAAAGGGAGGTGAGGATGTAGCCTGTTACAGTCGCGTTTTCCGGAGTACGCATGCCTTTCTCCGGGCCGGATTTGGATTCGACTGTTACCAGTACATCTGAGATATTCTCAGCCGGCAGCAGGGTAATGGCCCGGAAGAGTTGGTTGTCAAACGAGAGAGTAACCGGTACACTGGTTTTAAGATCTGATGCCGCTGCGACGCTGGCCGAACTTCCGCCGCCGCCACCGGTTCCGGTGGTGGACGAACCGGAGACACTGGCAACACCATAGACCGAGAACCCGTCCGTTGTGACCTGGAAGAGTGATTCTCCGCCTGAAATACCCAGATATGTCGGGGTGATCTGTGTGCTGTTCCCGTCATCCTTCCACCGGATGATAGTAATCCTGCCGGGTCCGCCCATGGATGTTACCCAGGAGGTGTTCACCGAAAAGTTGAGCACCGCTCCACTGATGGCCGATTCGTTGTCAAACCCGGATTTCGTGAAGTAGACCGTATACGCTACCTGATTCAGGTTCGGACAGGCGAGAGTGAAAGCATTTCTCGCATCATCTGCACATCCGGCCGCAATCTCGGTGGTAATTGTGGCATCCTCATCATAGGTGTCCATGGTCATGGAAAGGCCGACTGAGGCGTTCCCGACGGTATCGCTGATGGTTGCGTTGAGTACCGGGGGAGTGACGGTTACGGACCGGACTGTCCCGGAGACGTTGCCACCTGACAAGGTGGTGCCGTTGGTGGTAATCTGTACTGTTGTGCCATCGGTCTTTCGGACCACAATATCCGTTCCGGTTGTGGTCACGTTGCCAGCGGCTGTCTCGTTAATAATAATTGTCTGGGTTCCTTCGGCTGTCAGTTCCGTTTTTGTTCCGTTGATCGCTGCTGATGTCTCTTCTGCGGCTTTCGGGGCCGGTGGTGGGTTTAAGACAGCTATTGTTACGGTCTTTGAACTGGTAGTCTTATCCGCCCAGGTTGCATTGAGCGTGAGGGTATAGGCACCAGTTGCTCTCAGTACTGTTGAGATATTTCTGCCGGACAGTTCGGTAACATGGCCGTCTGGTTGTGTGATATACCATGTCCAGGCTGAAACGTCAGTTGCAGTTTTTGTGGCATTTGCCACAAAGGTAAGCGGGGAAGGACCGGTATTGGTGTGCCGGAAGGTCGGGGTGTCACTAAATGAATAATTGATCTGTCCCTCACATCCAGCCGTTATTGCCGTAGTGATAGCCGGACTGTTGAAATACCCCGGCAGGGTCAGCACAACAGAGTAACTTCCGGGCGGGAGATAATATCCGAACGGTGTCGTATGATTATATGAGACGCTGTCCAGCAGAACATCGGCACCCTGGGGGGTGGATGAGACCAGAACCGTGCCGCGTGAATTGTTATAATACAGTGGCAGGTAGTCTGTACCAAAAACGTGACCGTTGCTATCGTGTATGAGGTACGTATCATCGCAGATCCCATCAAAGTCTGAGTCCGACTGCGTCTGCGAGAACCCGGTTCCTGCTGGATTTTTCCAGACATTACCGGCGAAATACGGCCCGCCGGCAATATTCTCTCTCAGAAGAAGGGTCTGATTTAAGATAGTATCCCAGGTGTATCCCGGTGTAGTAGTATCTGCATAGATGTTCTCATCATTGCTGAAGATATTGTTAACGAGTGTCAGGGTGCTCTCATTTACAAACATACCGTCGCCCTGTGTGGTTGCGATATTGTTGCTAATGGTGGTGTTTGTAATCGTCAGCAGACTCTCCCCGGTGTCCACCCCACCACCCTGCAGGGCTGTGTTGTTGGTTATAGCGGTGTTTTTAATTGTTAGCGTGATATTGAAATCCGAAATCCCGCCGCCATATTTTGCCGTATTGCTCTCAAAGGTAGTCCCGGTCAGATTAACACCATCAGAATTGCTGAAATACGCACCGCCACCGCGACCAGCCCATCCTGCTGCTGTGTTGTTCTCAAAGGTAGTCCCGGTCAGATTAACACCATCAGAATCAAGGAAATACGCACCGCCACCATACAAACTTGCTGTGTTGTTCTCAAAGGTAGTCCCGGTCAGAATAACACCATCAGAATTCCAGAAATACGCACCGCCACCCTGACTAGACCCTCCTTCTGCTTTGTTGTTCTCAAAGGTAGTCCCGGTCAGATTAACACCATCAGAACTACTGAAATACGCACCGCCACCGCGACTAGACCCCCCTCCTGCTGTGTTGTTCTCAAAGGTAGTCCCGGTCAGATTAACACCATCAGAATTCCTGAAATACGCACCGCCACCGCAACCAGCCCATCCTACTGCTGTGTTGCTCTCAAAGGTAGTCCCGGTCAGAATAACACCATCAGAATCAGCGAAAAACGCACCGCCACCATGCCGTCCTGCTGTGTTGTTCTCAAAGGTAGTCCCGGTCAGATTAACACCATCAGAATAATAGAAAAACGCACCGCCACCTTCTCCGCAACCTCCACCTTCTCCTTCTGCTGTGTTGCTCTCAAAGGTAGTCCCGGTCAGATTAACACCATCAGAATAATAGAAAAACGCACCGCCACCATTCCATCCTGCTGTGTTGTTCTCAATGGTTGTCCCAGTCAGAATAACACCATCAGAATTCTTGAAATACGCACCGCCACCTTCTCCTGCTGTGTTGTTCTCAAAGGTAGTCCCGGTCAGATTAACACCATCAGAATTCTTGAAAAACGCACCGCCACCATACTGTCCTGCTGTGTTGCTCTCAAAGGTTGTGTCTTTCAGAATGGCATTACCTGACCACCAGAAACTCGCACCGCCGCCATGGTTTTTTCTTGCCGTGTTATTTTCAAAGGTTGTGTCGGTCAGAGAGGCAAAATATGACCCCAAGAAATACGCACCGCCGCCGTATTCTCCTGCCGTGTTGTTTTCAAAGGTCATGCCGGTCAGAGTGGCATTGCCAGAACCAATGAAATAGACACCGCCGCCATCTTTTTTTGCCGTGTTATTTTCAAAGGTCATGCCGGTCAGATTAACATTATCAGATTCCCAGAAACACGCACCGCCGCCATCGTTTTTTGCTGTGTTGTTCTCAAATGTTGTGCTGTCTATGTTGGCATTATCTGAATACCAGAAACACGCACCGCCGCCGTAGTTGTCGACCCCACGTGTTGCCGTGTTGCTTTCAAAGGTCATGCCGGTCAGAGTGGCATTATCAGATTTCCAGAAATAGGCACCGCCGGCGCGTTTTCCTGCCGTGTTGTTTTCAAAAGTTGTGTTGGTCAGAATGGCATTATCGGAATAATAGAAATACGCACCGCCGCCGTTATTTGCTGCGTTGTTGCTTTCAAAGGTTGTGTCGGTGATCCTGACATCGTCCACGGATTTTGTATACAGCGCACTACCATGCCCAAAGTCAAGTATCTCTACTGCAGTCACTGTATTCCCTGTAAAGATGCAGTCGGTGATGGTGAAGCCCTGAAGATGATTGTCATCATCAGTCCCCTGAACCCTGACCCCGGCGCCATTTGTTGCAAGGGTATTCCCTGAGATGTTAAGGCCCTGCAGGGTGACGTTATCGGCGGTTACTGAAATCGCAGATGCTTTCTGTGAGGTGTTGGTGATTAGGGGTCGGGCTGGTGATCCCTCCCAGCGTTTTATTGTGACGTTCGGTGCGCTGATAGTAACGCCACCCTCATAGGTGTGCCCTTCTGCACCCCAGATGCGGATAGTATCGCCGTCGCCAACCCTTGAGATAAATTCCGAAATATTCCTGTAATTTTCATCAATGTAAGAGACATTCCAGAGTGCCGGATGGGTAATCGGGTCATCAAGGTTTAAGCCACCGTCATCAGCAATTATCCCGTTTACCACCGCATCATCGTCACCGGCTCCTCCGTCAGTAAGGCTGAGTGTTACAGTATTACCGGAGACGAGTGCCGGAAAATTCTGCCAGGCGAGCGTATTTGGATTGAATTTGTGATATGAAAGTGAAAAATCGTCTTTTAATGAAGAGACGTCCGGATAGGTTATGGTTACATCAGCACTCCCGCCGGGTGTGATGTCTTCAATGGTGAACTTCACCAACTGATATGGGAAGACAAAATTTCCTGCACCGGGCAGGTTTTCGGCATCAACAAGATAGAGTGAGGTAAAGATACCGTCAGAGATTTCAAGACCGATATCATATTGGTCTCCGGTTGCGATTTCAGTTACTGAAAGGGTTCCCTCTCCGCCTGAGACGGTACTGGTTGCGATGAACCGTGGCGGTGCTAAGGAGAGTGGATCATAAATTTCGCCATTTGTCAGACCATCTTCATCCACGACGCCGTCCTGAAGGTGGAAGGTGAGATGACGGCTGTCATCGGAGACACCATAGGTTACCGGGATGATGTGGCTGCCGGGGATTTCTTTCCAGTAATAGATATAGAGTCCTTCCGGCATTTCAAAGGGAAGATCAACGGTTACGTTAGCACAGGCACCTGCTTCAAGATCCGTGATGAGGAGGGTTACATTCTCTCCGTCAAAGGCCAGTTCTGAGAATGTTCCGGCACTTGTGGAGACGTTGAAGGTCTTACCCATGTAGCTGAGTGAACCGGTGTCAGACCAGGACTGTTCTGTTGTGTTACAGGTAGACTGGTTGTCGATCGTTGTTTCTGTAGTATTTTGTTCAGCAGTAATTGTAAAGTAAGTACTATAGAGAACTGAATTACTGATGTTTGTGGCATTGAGGCCTACGATATATTCTCCGGGGTTTGTAAATGTATGACTGAAATTTATTTCAGTTCCAAGAACCGTGCCATTTAATCTCCATTCCCATAGATCTGCATTATAACCAAACGATCCTCCGGCAATATTCACTCTGAATGGAACAACACCTGAGATTTCCTGTGCCGATTGTGATGCTAATGTAATTTGAGTCAGTGTTGTGGTTGGTGTTGCGGTTGGTTCTGCCGTACTATTTACAGTGGGTGTCGCGGTTGGTTCAACGGTTATCGTTGCGGTTGGGGTTGCAGTTGCAGTTGGTTCTGCCGTATTATTTACCGTGTGTGTCGCCGTTGGCTCTGTGGTTAACGTTGCTGTTGGTTCCGCTGTTGCTGTTTCGGTGGGTTCCGCTGTAACGTTTGCCGTCGGTGTTACGGTTAGTTCCGGAGAAGCTGGCGTATCAGCCATTACTGGCTGAAAGCAGCATAGTATGGTTACAGCAAGGAGAAAAATGGCTATAAGACGGGTATGGCGATGGCTATTCATATAGATACCTGGATCTAAACAAATTTGTGGTTTACCTATATACGAATATTGAAACAGAATTATAATCAAAAAGCAGATCGTCTTAGAAGTTTGGTTTTTGACTATACGTAACCGGCAACTGTGAAAATTACCGGTACAGCAAACCGTTCCTATTCTTCACATACACGCCGTTCACACAACCTCACAATCCGCTCGCCGGCCGTTCCGTCACCGAAGGGATTTTCCCAGTCACCCCGGGCCCGGGCCAGCATGGTTCGGACGGCTTTCTGTATCCGTTTTGGGTCGGGCTGGTTCCTGATGCGAAAATGGCATATGTTCAGGGCACAATAAAGATACTATACAGAATAGATTGTCTGGAGAACCGGATCAGATAGTAAAGGCCTGGTATTATGAAGATCCAGTATCATTTTCAGGATGAGACCTACGTATGAGTCCTATTGACAAAAAGAGTATCTGGAAGGAGATTGAGGATGTATTTCTCCGGTATGATGACATCAGTCTTGCCTATCTATATGGATCTTTTCTCAGGCATGACAATTTCAATGATATTGATATTGCAATTCTGGTATCAAAACAGCTGTCACCCTATATGCTCTTTAAACTTCAGATGAAAATTGCCGGTGATATCGAACGGCAAATCACACCGCGTTGTACCTGTGATGTACGGGTTCTGAACAATGCCCCTGTAGAGTTTGCATATGAAGTAGTGAAGACCGGCAGTATTGTGTTTTTGCAGAGTGAATCCACTAGGATTGATTATGAGGCGGATGTCATAACCCAGTATCTTGATCTTAAATATCTGTTTGACCGTGTGGATAGCGCATTTCTTGCGGGGGTTTCTGAATGAGACTGCTTTCCCATCTCAGAGAACTATCTCTGGCAATGGAGGACTGGGAACGGTATCGCCGAATCCCCCGGGAAAAAATTGAAAAGGACAGGGATAGCCGTAATATGGTTTTTCATGCCATGCTTGTTGCTATCCAGTCGGCGATTGATATTGCCACAGACATTAATCAGAAAATTGCTCATCGCATTTTCTTCAAACAGTGCCTGAAATATTCATTTCATGCACGTTTTCGCAGAAAAGGGACTTCGACGACCGGAAACGTATAGGGAGACATTTGAGATCCTTGCAGAAGATGGGATCATTGATGCATTACTTGCAAAGGATCTGTCTGATCTGGCAGGATTCCGGAATGTAATTGTACATATCTATTGGGATCTGGATCTTGCACAGGTTTATGAAATACTTCAGAGTGATTATGACGTATTGATGGATTTTTTTGAGGAGATGAAGAGATATGCCCAAAATAATGAGCACATCCAATGATCTACCAGGCGTCCACTCTCAAAATGACAAACCCATTTTCATCAAAATAAGTGTGAGGCTGACGCCTCATACCCGTTTAACATGAAAAAGCTGTCTTCAGACGGAAATAAGTGCCCTGCAACTGTGAAAATTACCGGTACAGCAAACCGTTCCTATTCTTCACATACACGCCGTTCACACAACGCCACAATCTGTTCCCCGGCCGTTCCGTCACCGAATGGATTTTCCCAGTCACCCCGGGTCCGGGCCAGCATGGTTCGGACGGTTTCCTGTATCCGTTTGGGATCGGTCCCGGCAAGGATATTGGCTCCGACTTCCACAGTCTCCGGCCGTTCGGTATTTTCACGAAGGGTCACACAGGGTGTTTTTAAGATACAGGATTCTTCCTGGAGCCCGCCGGAATCAGTGAGTACACAGGCGGCGTGGGCCTGGAGCTGGAGGAAGGCCAGGTATCCCACGGGCTGGCATATAGTAATTGTGTGTTTTTGTTCTTTGCTTGTGTCTGCCCGGATCATTTGCTCTTCTGGTGTGTCTGTTCCGGCCAGTAACTCCGGCATGATGCCAAAAGTCTCCATCATTTTCCGGGTCCGGGGATGCATGGGGAAGACGACCGGGAGGTTGTGCTCCTGAGAAACGGCCGTAAGACCGGCAAAAATCCCGGCAAGGCGTTCTTTGGTGTCGACGTTCTCGGCCCGGTGGGCGGTTACGAGGAAGTAGCCCTGATTGGTAAGTCCCATGTCGCTCAGGATGTTTCCCTGCCGATCTGCTAGTTCACGGTTCTGGATGACGGCGTCAACGACGGTGTTGCCGGTGATGATGATCTTTTCATCGGGAATACCTTCGCTTTTCAGATGTGTTCGGGCTCCGGTCGTCGGGGCAAAGAGGTAATCAGAGATATGATCGGTGAGCACCCGGTTGATCTCTTCGGGCATGGTCCGGTCAAAACTCCGGAGTCCGGCCTCGACGTGGCCTACTTTGATATGGAGTTTTGCTGCGGCAAGGGCGCCGGCGAGCACGGTATTGGTATCGCCCTGTACGAGCACAACATCCGGGTTTTCCTTCATGAGCACCTCCTCAATGCCGGCCAGGATCTTCCCGGTCTGCTCCCCGTGTAGTCCGGACCCGGCGTCGAGGTTATATTTCGGGGCCGGCAGTTCCAGCTCGTCGAAGAATGCTTTGTCCATCTCGTAGGAGTAGTGCTGGCCGGTGTGGAGGATGAAAAAGTCGGTGCCGGTTGATTCACAGGCCCGGATGATGGGTGACATCTTGATGATCTCGGGGCGGGTGCCCAGTATGATGGCAATCATGGTAATCGTATGAATGTTTTTTTGTTGTGGTGGGTTATGAGGGTTCGTATTTTTTTGGGGTGGGTTTCGGTGGTTTTCTGAGTTGGGGGCTGTTGACATTCCTCTTTAGTCCGGATTTTCTGGTGGGTGGTGTGGTGGCCGGGAGACTCAGTCTCTCTAGTAAGGAGATCGATAATCGTTAGTCTGTCTCTTTTTGGAACCGTTTTGAAAGCAGTATAGAGTGGATTGCAAAAAATGTGCGTATTCTGCTGTTTACCATTGACATTGGCACCTGTTGTATCAGTTTGCAAAAATTGTGTGGATTCGATCCCTGCTTTAAGAATCTCTTCTGCCTCGTATGGAAGGTGTCATTGTTCTGTATTAGTTCCCGGGATATTGTGGACTGGGAAATGAAAGCGCCATGGAAATTAAGATATTTGCAGATGTTGGGTTCACTCATACCACAGATTGACTTTAACCCAATAATCATTGTTTTTATGCCCGGACTGAATTCTCCTTCATAGCCATCAGGCCGTTTGGCAAGATATGTACGACCTTCCTTGGGAGAATAATATCGTTGAAGTCTGAATTGGGTATTTTGGGGGATAACAAGAATATCCTGGACGATTACATCAGAATGCCCCTTGAAAATAGCGTCAGGGGGAAGGTCATTCCTATCGATAGAACATGTGATAGTTTTGTGGATGGAAACTTTATGATTCCGTTTGCCACGGCCCTTTTTGGAGGAATTCCCTTTTGAACGTTCCCTCTCTGTAGAAATATTGCCACCAGAACCACCTTTCTTTTTCTTTGCGATATCCGGCCGGCCCTGCTCGCCTTTCAAGTGATTAATTTCATCTTTAAGCTCCCGATTTTCCTCACGCACTTTCTCAGGTTCTGCAAGAGTGTCCTGGCTCTGGTGGGTGCCGTTCTTCTTCAAAAACGATAATTCTGACAGGATAAAGAATCCTGTTCTTTTTTTCTTTCTCTGCCGGTTTTTTTAGCTATTCTCTGAAAGGAGGGCATGATAACCTTGTTAAGGGACAGCAGAAACCTGAATTCATTGTCGATAAGGATCAGTACTTATTTACAAATGAAGAGGAAGATTAGCACTGAAGATATGGGGTATTATGAAAAAATATAGCAGTTCTCTTATATTGGCAGCGTTGTGCCTGATTCTGTTCTGCACGCCGGTATTGGCTGCTGATGGTGTATGTGAGCCTGATGTGACCCCCGGTATCAACGAAACCGGGAATGCATCGCCTGTTCTTCTGGATGCCAATATCACGATACCGGAAATCCCGTCGGACGGACCGATGAACCAGACAGTCCGGGGCGAAATCTCCTTTCTGGTGACCACTCCTGAAAATAGTTCTGTACAAAATACCAGTCCTCAGGCTGAAGAGACAGTCCCGGTCATTTCTGAACCGAAAGTCATAATAGAACCGATTCCGACCACGACAGCATCGGCCGTTCAGCGTTCAGTACCTTTGGCAGCTCCGCCTGAAGTCAGGGTTTACGATGACGGGGTTCTTCGCTCAGCACCATTAAATCCGGCCTTTGTTGAATGGCAGGAGCAGCATCGGGAGGAAACAGACAGCTGTTCTGGTGAAGGATGCTGTCTTCTTCTCTCATCTTCTACCAACTCTGAGAACCAGTATGAAGTCTCCGGTCTGATACCCTCTCCTCTTCTTGTCAGCAACCGACTGCCGGACAACATTGGTGATGCTCTCCGGTCATCTTTGGCAGAAACAGAAGATTCTTCTGAACTTCTCCGGACCACACCGATATATACGACTCCTCCTTCATCGTATGATCTCCGGGATTACGGAAACGTGACCCCGGTTAAGAATCAGGGTACCTGTGGAAGCTGCTGGGCTTTTGCCGCTCTGGCCTCCATTGAATCATTTTTGAAAGGTGAAGGGCTGACCTATGATTTTTCAGAAAATAATATGAAAAATACTCATGGGTTTGTTCCCACCTGCTGCGCCGGTGGCCAACGTGATATGGCAACCGCGTATCTCACCCGCTGGGATGTACCGGATGGTGTTAGCTGGTATGCCGGGCCGGTCAATGAATCTGATGATCCCTATACGAGTTCCTGTGTAAGTCCGTCTGACCCCCTCATTCAGAAGCAGGTGCAGGAGGTCTTTTTCCTGCCGGATCAGCCGGCCGGTTCCAATGATCTCATCAAAGAGATGATCATGACCTATGGCGCTGCGTTTGCCGGTGTTGACTGGAATGATACAACCGCACTTAATGAGACCGACCCGGAAGAGATAAGTTACTACTTCAATGCTTCTGAAGGAATGATCAAAAAAGAAGGGCACGCGATAACTATCGTTGGCTGGGACGACTCCTGGAGTAAAAATCACTTTAATATTCCGCCTCCCGGCGATGGTGCCTATATTGCGAAAAACAGCTGGGGAACCGGTTGGGGAGATGGTGGGTACTTTTACATCTCGTATTATGATCAGGAGATTGGGAAGGAACTGACTATCTTTACGGCTGAAGACTGGAACACGTTTGATACCCAGTATTCCTACGATCCTTTTGGTATGATCGACATGATAGAAAACCCCGGGAGCGGAAAATTTGCAAATGTTTTTACTACCGGAGATTCGGTTGAGATTTTAGAGGTAGTTAGTTTCTACACGATGGAATCTGATGCAGAGTATACTGTTAAAATATTCCTCAGTCCTGACAATCCTCCCCTGAATACCTCGGGAGAAACCATTGCAAATGCCTCCGGAACGATTGCGGTTCCGGGTTACCATACAATCTCTCTTGATTCACCGGTCCCGCTTGCAGCAGAGAGCACGTTTTCTGTTGTTGTAGAAGTTACGAATCCCTCGTATGTGCTCACTATTCCGGTTGAGTGGAATCAGGCTAGGTATCTGGATGCGGCGACGGCATTACCGGGTGAGGGATACCTGTATGATGGTAGTAAATGGATTGATGCAACAACACTGTACTCCGATGCCAGTATTTGTGTGAAGGCTTTTACAACATTTGCTCTGCCTCCTTCAGCAAATTTTTCCGCTACACCAACTGCCGGAACGGCGCCGCTTACAATTCAGTTCAATGATACCTCAACTGGTGATCCATCGGCATGGTTCTGGGAGTTTGGGGATAGTAACAGCAGTACTGACCAGAATCCATCTTATATCTACAAGACTGAAGGAAATTATAATGTTACTCTGAATGTCAGTGATGGATCTACTTCCTCTGAAAAAACGCAGACGAATTATATCTCTGTGTATCCGGCACTAACTGCTAACTTTACTGGTGTTCCCACATCCGGCCTGGTTCCATTAACCGTTCAGTTTAATGATACCTCAATAGGTAATGCAAACAGCTGGAACTGGACCTTTGGTGACGGTAACAGCAGTACTGACCAGAATCCATCTTATATCTACAAGACTGAAGGAAATTATAATGTTACTCTGAATGTCAGTGATGGATTTACTTCCTCTGAAAAAACGCAGACGAATTATATCTCTGTGTATTCGGCACTAACTGCTAACTTTACTGGTGTTCCCACATCCGGTCTGGTTCCATTAACCGTTCAGTTTAATGATACCTCAATAGGTAATGCAAACAGCTGGAACTGGACCTTTGGTGACGGTAACACTTCTGCTGTTCAGAATCCTTTGCATACATATAACGGTGCAGGAAGTTTTAATGTGAGTCTGACTGTTACAAATGCAGCTGGTTCTGATACAATAACCAAAGAAAGTTTGATCAATATCTCAGATCATGCACCCGCAGCAAAATTTGATCTAAATCGAAATTTTATCACCTCAACCGAGAATGATACTTTCATACCCGGAAATTATCTGTCTTCACAGACTTACAGGATGCATGCAGAAAATAAGGACGGGGCGGCAGTTCTGGGTGATCTTATTTACATTGCAGCGGTTGACAACATAACTTCTGTGGAATATGAATCGTATGCGACCTGGAATTCAAGCTATGCCTATTGGAGCTTCCCGCCGGTATATGCCATTGAACCGGGTAGCGGGTTTGACACAAAAGCAATTACCTCGTTTAAAGAGAGGAATTTTTTCAATCATTCAATTTCAAGAACCTGTAATAATACTGTATTCTCCACTCCAGGAGTACAGGAGACAAATGTAACTGTAATATTCAATGATCTTGACTTTGAATCTGTCTTTGTCGGATTTGCATCTGCAAAAGATCTCAATATGACAACAGAGATCATCAATACTTCGGTTGAAACAAATGCGCCGCTTGCAGAACCACTTCCTTCTGCCGGAAGTTATCATTTAAAGCTGAATAAGGCAGGACTTACGACCGGGACTGAGTATTACTTCAGGTTTAATACAATTATTATTCCCAAAAGCTCTGGGGTGATACATAAACCACTCACCTATGTCTGGGAAGGAATCAGCCACAATTCATCTGATTTAGGAGTGGCAGAGAAGGCTGAGATCCCTGCATATATGCTCCCCGCTGATGCGTCTGAGTTTTCGGTTGAGACTAATATCAGCTGTGACTGGGTTGTCGTCTGGCAGAATAATTTGCTTTCAATACTTGAAGGTTCATCCGCCAGAACAATGACGCCTCCGGTACCAAACTTCACAGCAGACCCACTTGTAGGTGTTGCTCCTCTGGCTGTGACGTTCACTGATGCTTCAACGGGTTCACCGACGAAATGGTCTTGGAACTTTAGCGATGGTAGCACTTCGACAGAACAAAACCCGGCTCATATCTTCACCAGTCCAGGAAATTATGCTGTGGAGCTGAACGTAACCAATGCCTTTGGTAATAATATCACAAGCAAAATGGTGTACGTCACTGACAGTACTCCACCACTGTTTGAGATAAGCACTGCGACCAACTTTAGTATCCGTACCATAAATATTTCCGCGGTCGCCTCAGAGACTCTGAAGGCTTCACCGGTGGTTACGGTCATTAAAAATACCACAACTTCAGTGGCGGTCACCAATCTGTCATGGGATAATGTTACCCGTACCTATGATGGCAGCTTCTCTATCGCTGACCTGATTGCAGGTGATTATTCGTACGCTATCACCTTTACGGGGATAGATCTTTACAACAACACAGGAACCGGTACCGCTTCGAGTAATGTGAGTATTCGCAACATTGTAGCAAATACTTCGACCATCATTTATTCTGAGAGTAATACCTCGGTTGATATGGTGCTCAATACTTCGACCACGAATGCTTCTGTCTCGGTGACTGAATACGCCGCACCGGAAGATCTCCCGGCAAATAATGTCTCGATTGCCGCACTTTCGATTGATGTGGACGACGCAACACGTAATAACCTGTCCAATATTACCATTCATATACCGTTCATTCCAGCGGATGTAGTAGATACTATCGGTAATCTGAGTAATGTTTTGAGGATTTATTACTATGACACCACAGCGGTACCGCCACAGTGGATTGCTCTTCCCTCAACTGTCAATGGTACCCGTCTAGCAGGCGGTTATGTAGAAGCGATTGTTGATCACCTGACGGTCTTTTCGCTTTTTACGAATCAGGGTTATTTCAACCTTTCAAATGTAACGGCTGTTCCCGGCAATGATACTGCGGTTATTACCTGGACAACGAATAAAGCGGCGACGTCAAAGATCTTCTGGGGCCTTTCGACGGCGTATTCGGCCTCACAGGCAGATGGTACTCAGAAAACGTCCCATTCAGAAACGCTGACCAATCTGGCTGCAAATACGACCTATCACTATAAGGTTGAATCATATAATGCGAGTACCACTACAACAATCAACAGTACTAATCAGACCTTTACCACCACGGTCAGTCCATCGCCTACACCAACGCCTACACCAACGCCAACAGCGGCGCCGACATCCTCCGGTGGCGGCGGCGGCGGCGGCGGCGGTGGCGCTTCGCCATCATATATTTATAGTGTGAATGAAATTGTTCACGTGACAGCCGGTGGACTTGCAGTCAACTGGGATGGTTATGTTAGCCAGACCACAAAAGTTGAGACCACTGATGGCGACGTTAGTATTATTGTTCCGGCAGGCACCAAGGCAAAGAATGCCGAAGGTGGAGACCTGGGCAGTGTTACCATTGAGGCTGTTGGGGATGTTCCTGCTGCACCGGGAGGCTTTACGTTTGCCAACAAGGCCGTAAAGTGCACACCCGAAGGAGCAACTTTTGATCCGGCGGCAATGATCTCCTTTGAACTGACTGAGGAAGAGTGGGCTGTTCTTGGAGCAGATGAGACCTTTACAATCATGGTCTATAATGCTGCTACCAGACAGTGTGTGTCGATTCCAACGACGGTAATACCCGGCAGCATGCGTGCCATTGGAGAGGTAAGTCACTTCTCGACCTATGGTCTGTTTATCACTGGCGCAGCAGGTCCGGTAGGACTAACACCAACTGTTGTTCCAACCGCTGGTCCAACGACTGCCCCGACTGCGACTGCAACACCTGGATTTGGGTTCCTTGTTGCGATAGTCGGTCTTGGTGCTGTTGGGCTTCTCTTCCTGAGAAGGAAGTAAATCTCCCAAACTTTTTTTTCTGAAGATTCTCTCTGAACGAGAGAGACTCTGTCACGTTTATCTTTCTTTTGAGATCTTTTTCATTGTTCAGAAACTCAGAACTAAACTGTCGGTTCCTGGGAAAAAAAGGAACCGGTTAATGTAAAAACACACAATATCATAACAGGAGAATCATATGAAAAAAGGTATCCTATCCAAAAACTGTGGGTAAATTAAATTGGCTGGTTTTTAACAATGAACTGAGTGTATGTCCAGGTACCTACCGGTACATCCGTCAGCCTCTGTTTGCCCTCTTTCACAGGATAATTTTCTTTACTTCGATCACCCGGTTGTTTTGTTATTTTTCCACCGAATCATCTCAGATAGTGCGATATGATCATTCATACCCGCTATCAGATCATATACATATTCAAAAGGATTTATTCCCAGTTTATCGGCAGTTTTTACAATTGTCAGGTAAAAATCAACTGCTTTTGTTCCAGATTCATTCTTTGTAAACAGGCTGACATCCTGACATCTTACCTGTGCCCTGGCTCCCAGTTCTGCGTCATTATTATGAATGGGTATTTCTGGATAGTCCAGAAAAGTCAGGAACTCATTCTCGTTCTGGTATGTTTTTCTGATTCTTCTATTCATTTCTTCATAGGATGTTTCTGTCTTGAATAAGATGGTAACCTAAGTTGTCAGTTGGCCTATATAGGTGCTTTATGCCCGTAAAACATCCAAAATAGTCAAGATTGAATTTGACAGTTGCGTTATATTTGTGGGATAAATGCAAGTTTTATTGTCAGAATGACAGTATCGTCTGAAATTCAAGTCCAAAGTAAAGAGTTTTAGGGAGATATTTTTACAAATACCTGGAAATGTCAAATTCTATTCCTCCACAATATGAGGGATTAGAGTGAAGTGGCAAACTTAGGATGGTAAACCATCTCTTAATCTGTCGGGCTGCATTTTTAGTTGGATTCTGTCCATAATCAGCCATCTTTCTGTAAAGTCCCTAAAACCTTGCCATATACTGCTCATAAATCTGTCTCATTACAGGAGTTTTTGGATTTAATTTCTTGTAGTGGCGTGCTTCATGAACCCAACATAATTGATGTTCTTTCGTGATGCTATTGTATTGGGGAGCATCGTCTGTCAGAAGGACTTCTACCACAGGGTATTTTGTTTGTGACTGATAATATGCAATACGTCCAGCTTCCATTACACGGCGCTTATTGGTTTCAAAACCATCAACACCAAAAATATCTGACAACTTTTCTGTTAGTTCAGATTTATTAAAAGAGGCAGGTTCCATAATTGATTCATTAAGGAGCAAATGAACTATCTCTGGGTCTTTCGCTCAGAGGTAGTTCATTCACACAGCAATCCCGGGTCTGCTCCAGAGGTTTCCCTAAAACGTGCGTGAAACGAATGTTTCAGGCACTGTTTGATGAAAATGTGAGTGGCATTTTCCTGGTAACGTGTGTGAAATGAATGTTTCAAGCATAAAGTTCGGGATACAGCATGTACTTCCAGGCAGGAACGATAATGACCTCTTTGCCTGAAACCTCTTCTTCTCCGGAACTGTCCATGGTCAGTATGTAGCCTTTTTTTAATTTATATTCAGATAAGGCCTCAACAAGCCCGTTTATCTCTCTCGTTTTTGTTTTTTCACTCCTGATGTCAGCAGAGACCTGAATAGCGGAACTGACGAATGGTTCTTTTATGATTAAAAAATCACATTCTCTCTCAGATTTTTTACCGGAATGATAGAATATTTTATAGCCCTTCTTTGATTGCAGCAGATACAGGAAAAGCAGATTTTCAAGTTTTTGTCCGGTATTTTTTGAAAAATTCAGCGATACTGTCGTTAAAAAACCATTATCTCCGGCATATATCTTTGATGATGCCTGCGCCTGTTTTTTAAGAGAGAAATAAAATGCCGGCAGGGTATAGAAGAGATATGAATCCCTGAAATAGTCTATATACTGGCTGATTGTATTGTTGCTTTTTATTCCGGTGACCGTTTTTAGTGTTGAATACGTAAATACTGAGCCTGAATTTGTGGCAAGGTACGTTGCAAGTCTTGAGAGTCCGGTGCTGTCCCGTACTTTATTACGGTTCTCAATATCTTTTTTTACAATGTCATTAAAGTAAGCGCCGGAAAGTTCTATGTTGTCTTCTTTTAGCACCTCAGGAAATCCGCCGGATTCAATATATATTCTGAAATAGTGCAGGATTTCTGCAGATTTGTTTGAAGTAAGTCTTTCTGCCGGCGGGATATCTATCTCTTTTAATCTCAGATATTCTCTAAAACTGAATGGATACAGATCAAGTACGACGTTTCTTCCGGTAAGTGATGTTGCAATCTCTCTGCCGAGTATGTTTGCATTTGATCCGGTTACAAATACTTTGTACCCCTTAAAATGAAGATTATTGAGCCATCTCTCCCACGACGGTGCGTACTGAATTTCGTCAAAGAAAAATACGGTCTTTTTTTCATTCGAGAATAATTCTATTGCAATATTCTCGATGTCATTGTAATTTTCAATATTAATGTCTGCAAGCCGTATGTCTTCAAAATTTATGAACAGAACATTCTCATCTGAATTTCGATATTTTTCGGCGATGAGTTTTAAGACGGTGCTTTTCCCGGACCTTCTGATTCCTGTTATGATGACGATCTCTTTTCCACGCATGTATTTTTCGGGATCAAGATCACGCTCAACAATATCCTTGGGTTTTTCTTTAAATATTTCCTGGTGCTGTAAGATGACATCCAACAGCTGATCTTTTTTCATGGTATCAGTCATTGTTGGTGTTTATTGTATATAACCGTTCTTTACTGGTGAGGCATTGCTTTATAATTGATGGTTCAATATTAAAGAACAGTTTCTGCACAAATGAAGAATCAATCATCTCACTTGCAGGAGACTTGTGATATCATCATCACCCGGTTATCATCTTATGTGCCGGGGAAATAGAGGGGTGAACGGTTCTTTTAGAACGAGTGCGTAACCGCAATTAAGTGGTAATTGTCGTTATATTTCCAAAAAATACGCCCTCTCCTAAAATGCTCGCCATCGTTTGCAGAAGTGCCATGATGGGCACTTTCATTCCTATCTATAGGATCACCCTCCGGACAACGGTTCAATCAGAATTATCTCTCTGAAAGGTGATGCTATTCAGTATGAAAATGCCACTCACATTTTCATTAAACAGTGCCTGAAACCATCGTTTCAGTGCACGTTTTATTGGTGATATGATGAAAACATGTACAGCCGTACTCTATCAGGAGGAGGATATATATATTGCAGAATGCCCGGAAGTAGGTACCGTCAGCCAGGGAAAGACAGTAGAAGAAGCAGTAGCAAACCTTCGGGAAGCTACCGAGTTATATCTCGCTGAAGCCCCACCCTTTCAGCGTGAGGCTCATGCACCCGATAACGGGTGCACTGAGTTCCCACCTATCCGGCGTGAGAATCGTGCACCCGGCGACGGATGCACAGTTCTTTTTCCCGGTCGATGAACATTCCCCTAGCTGATGGGTGTTTGTTGAGATATGAGTAGTCTACTTTTCACTCAACTATTTACTTAAATTTGACCTGAAAATGACAAACCCATTTTCATCAAACAGCACCTGAAATATTCATTTCACGCGTGTTTTCCTGAAAATGACAAACCCATTTTGAATGAAAATCCCTTCGTGATTTATCATCCAAACAAGTGTGAGGCTGGGTCTCATACCCGTTTGTCATCAAACAGCACCTGAAATATTCATTTCATGTGCGTTTTCATGCAATAATCACATCATCTTCAACAGGTTCCAGATACAGATCTATAGCTTCCCGGATATTTTGTAGTGCCTCTTCCCGTGTGTCTCCCTCACTGATACAACCCGGAAGTCCCGGCACATGTACTGTGTAACCCCCTTCATCGCTGGGTTCAATAATGATCTGTAATTTCATAATAATCGTTGATGAAGACGAAGTCTTCGCACGTTTTGATGAAAAAAGCGCCTGAAATATTCATTTCATGCGTGTTTTCATAAAATATTCTATCTGTCTGATCACTAATAAGGGCTATTCTCATTATTTCCGGCAATTCGTTGATGGCTTCTGTCGACTTCTGTTTAACACAACCCGGAAACTCACAATTTTATCTCCGAGAGTGGTACAAAATCATCTTCCTGCAGAGAACGCGAAACTTCTTCCACAAGCCGGCGCTTTTTGCGCAATTCAATCATCTCAGCGAGAGGATCATCAGATGTCTGACCTGCAGCTCTCATCTCCGCGAGCTCCTCATGAAAATGACGAACTCATTTTCAGTAAAAGCGCCTGAAATATTCATTTCACGCACGTTTTTCCAGACCTTTTCGGTGACGGGTATTCTCTTTGAAAGATTCATGGTTGCTAGTGTATACATTGTAACTAATAGAAATTATGGGTGCATAAAGAGATTGTCCAGCCAGTTGAGGAAGTCATTGGACAAGCTCGGTTCGTATGGTTGTACATTCAGAAAGCTCTATTTCATTTCCTCTCTGATATGTGATGTGAGACTAATAATTTGATTTCAGTGAGAGAATCATGGCAACAATTATCGTACTGGGTTTAACGTTAGAGGGGGATGATGCCCGAAGGTTTCCATGCAAATGACGAACCCATTTTGAATGAAAATCCCTTCATGATTTGTCATCCAAACAAGTGTGAGGCTAGGCCTCATACCCGTTTGTCATCAAACAGCACCTGAAATATTTATTTCATGCACGTTTTAATGAATATCTGGAGAACTCAACGTATACTCCCGAATCAAAAGAACTTATAAAGCGGGCTGCACAAAGAGCAAAGCACAGAAAGCTCTGATATGGCAGTATCTTACGATAATCCCACTTTTTCGATTATATCTGATAGAGATGATGTATCAGGTTTTCGTTGCGGTGAACCGGAACGGTGATTGTTGTATCTGGTAACGGTTTCTGCATTATTATATGGCTTCCACGCTGCCGGACCTCTGAAAACTATGACGTGCAAGGATGAGACAGACATCTTTTCCGGAAATAATGCGGATTTTACCCAAAAGCAACCTCAATTTGTGTGATATATACCTCTCTCCTGAATTGCTTCTGAATTTCCTGAGGTGATGCCGTTTCGAAGAAAAGTTTCAAAGCTTCCTGAAGGTTTTTTTGAGCCTCTTCTATTGTCTCACCCTGACTGGCAATATCATACTCCGGACAGAGTGAAACGTATCCGGATCCTTCCCGCTCAATGATTGCTGTTAATTGTTTACGCATGGTCATGGTATCTGTTCTTTTTTTCTGTGTGGCTGTGGCCATCATACCCGTTTGTTATATAAATGACGATCTATTTTTATTCTGCAGAAATTTAGTTTTATTCTGCACAGATCCATTTTTATTCTGCATAAATTCAGTTTTATTCTGCACAGATCAATTTTTGATATATCCCATAGCCCATGGTATCGATCATGTTCAGTTCATTCATGGCCTGCGTCAGGAAGGGGTTTCTGTACACAGTACAAAAAGGGACGATGCCTTCAAAATTCATCTAAAGAGATGCCGGTGTCTTCAGAAATTTTGTTGATAATCTTTGGATGAATAATTTTGCCGGAATGTACGGGAAGCGTCACTCGTATACCTTCCGTGTTTTTGTAAATCTTATGACTTCCACTTTGCCTGACTGAAACATATCCATGCTTTTTGAGTATCTTCGAAACCTTCTTTGAGTCTACACGAGGGGTCCTGCTCATGATTATACAGAGATTTCTACCGTCGTAAGGCTGATCTGCTGCATTTTTGGGATATCCTGTCCTGATTTCATAATGTCTTCGAGATGAAGTTTGATTACGTCCCGTATGTTTTCAAACACTTCCTCATAGGTGTCGCCCTGCGCATAACATCCCTGAAGTGCCGGCACATGAGCAACATATCCTTCTTCATCCATTTCGATTATGACACTGAACTGAGTCATTGTTATTCTGTATATCTGAATGTGTAACAAGATAATCTTTCAGTATGGGAATGTGTCCACTCTGTCCCAATTTGTATGTAACAGAACCCAATTTTATTGCATACGGTGATGAAGATGAAGTCTTCGCACGTTTGGCTGAAAACGTGCATGAAATGAATATTTCAGGCGCTGTTTGATGACAAACGGGTATGAGGCCTAGCCTCACACTTGTTTGGATGATAAATCACGAAGTGATTTTCATTCAAAATGGGTTTGTCATTTTCATTGCATACAAACTGTTTTGCCAATATTCTCTTACCCACAACACAAATTGTAGGTAACAGAACCTAATTTCATTACAAACGGTGATAAAGATGAAGTCTTCGCACGTTTGGCTGAAAATGGGTTTGTCATTTTCATCACCTACAATCTGATTTGCAGATATCTTCTTACCCACAACACACATTGCAGGTAACCAAACGAGTATTATTACCTACAAAAAAAGTGGCATTCAGATTATCGCCAGAAAGTCTGAAAATTCATAAACAGAGGTCTTTTGGCCACTTTCCTCTTTCCGGACCGAAATGATTGAATTATTCTTTAATGATGGAATAAGTTTCTTACAGCTATCAAACGGTATGCCGGAATCCTTAACGTAATCCTGAATGGTAAAAATTGGCCGGATAAAGAGTGCATCAATTGCCTGAACCAAATATTTCGATTTCAGAATTTCAGGGATACGATTTTTCATATCCAGGTCCATCGCAGCAATCCAGCCAAACTCACGGGAGGCTCCAGGAATCATCGGGACACCTCCACTGTGCCTGTTCCTATTCCGTTCCCGTTTCCGGTTCCGTTTCCAGTCTCGGTTCCGCTCCCTTTTCCGGTTTCAGCTCCTGCTACCCGCTTGATACCATCCTCCGTGAGCTGCCAGAAAATCCCGCGTCGGTTCTCGGCGACTTTTCTCACGTAGCCAGAGTCCGGGCGGCCTAGAGGAACAGATAAATCTAAAAAATAAATAATTTTTAAAGCAGACAACCTAAATGCCAATCAATTAAAGGACTGCGATAGAGATTATCCCTTAGGAGTGAAATTATCATTTCCATGGCTATCCTTTCCTTCGATTGTGCCATTTTTCCTATGGATAACAAGTTCAGTTCCTTGATTCCTACTGATTTCCCGAGCCTTATCAACAGCATCTTTTTTTGTATCGTAAACGTGGCTGTATTTTTCGCCTCCACTTTTTTTTATCCCCCATTCGCCATCCGGAGTGGGCACAACATGATGTTCATTCTTCGACATAGAATACCTCCAGGGTATAACTTACTGTGACCCTACATCCACTTTATTAGATGCCTAGCAAAAGATAGCATCAAAAAAATTTATTTACCTACGAGGTAAATAAATATTGTTTCACATGGAGATCGAATTTGCAGATAAGAAACTTCAAAAGATGTGTGAAGATGAAAAATTTGCAAATAAAAAAATCGGGTCTGTGTGTTTAAAAAAATTGAAAACCCGAATTTCTGATATTCTTGCTGCTGAATCAGTCTCTGAACTGAACGCTGGGGAACCTCATCCCCTCAGTAGAAAGAGAGAGGGCCAGTATGCAATAACAATTTGTGGTGGATTACGCCTAATATTTGTTCCTGCAAATAACCCTACACCTCTGAATGAAAGCAATAATATTGACTGGCAGAATGTTACAAAAATCATAATTATAGAAATCGTTGATTATCATGACTGAAAAAATGCAAAAATTTACGCCCAATTGGATCTCTCCTCCGGGTGATACTATTGCAGACATCCTGGAAGAGAGAGATTGGACACAGGTTGAATTTGCTGAAAGAATTGGATTATCACAAAAACATACTAATCACTTACTGAACGGTAAAGCGCCCATTACTTATGAGACCGCTCTAAAACTGGAAAGTGTTCTTGGAAGTACAGCGAAATTCTGGTTAAACCGGGAATTTCAATATCGTGAGAGTCTGGCACGTAAAGAAGAATTAGAAAATCTGGAAAAACATAGCACTTGGGTAGGCAAGCTTCCCCTCAAGTATTTAATGTCAATTGATATTCTTGTAAAAAAAAGAATTGATAAAAAAAATAAACCCCTGATAACAAAAGAAGTGTTACAATTTTTTAAAGTTGCATCTCCTGAAGAATGGAAATCCAAATATGGGAATATGAATTTCGCATTCCGAAGAACAAAAAAGGATCAAAGTGATATTGGAGCAATATCTTCCTGGATTCGACTGGGAGAGATCGAAGCAGAGAGAAATGAGACTCCAAAATATGCTAGAAGTAAATTTTTGAAATCTCTGGAAGCTATACGAGAACTTACGGAATTACGCCCTGAAGAATTCAAACCAGAACTTTTGAAGTTATGTTCAGATTCAGGTGTTGTTTTAGTAATTGTCCCTGCAATTCCAAAAGCTCATGTTAGCGGAGTTGCACGATGGATAAATCCCCACAAGCCGTTAATCCAGTTATCATTATATGGAAAATCCAATGACCGGTTTTGGTTCACCTTCTTCCATGAAGCTGCACACATTTTGCTTCATGATAAAAAAAATGTGTTTTTAGATGAATTTGATAATTATAAAGGCGAATCTAAAGAAGAAATTGAAGCCGACAAATGGGCTAGCAATTATCTCATTCCTGAAGAATATTTATTAGAATTTTCATCTTTAACGAGCAAGGGCGCGGTTCTGACATTCGCCAAAAAAATCAATCTCCATCCTGGAATTGTTGTTGGCCGTTTACAACATGAAGAAATAATACCATATTCATGGTTTAATGCTCTTAAAGACAAATTTGAATTTGTTGAAGTTGAAGAACAAAACAACTGATTTGAATATCAATTTCTCAGATCTTCGGTTCATCTTCCCCCTCCAGACTCTTCATTTTCTCCCTCAGATCATCATTCATGCTTCAAACCCAACTTTGACAGTTGAAACCTGAGTTTGCCATGACTGACATTTTTCAGAGAATTATCCGCCGGTAAAAGGGTGGGGAAGAAACTGAAGGTACCAGGGAAGAAACCAGGGAAGAAACCAGGGAAGAAACCAGGGAAGAAACCAGGGAAGAAACCAGGGAAGAAACCAGGGAAGAAACCAGGGAAGAAACCAGGGAAGAAACCAGGGAAGAAACCAGGGAAGAAACTACGGGTAAAACTGCGGATAAAGCCAGAGAACAACTTCGCCGGGTTGAGTTGTAAAATTTTCTGAGCCGGGGAACGAGGCATACTGGTATCTGAATCTTCTGAAGAAAACTACCGATCAGCTGGATGGTATGGGATTTAAAAAATCTCTTTGAGGATAGGACATATTCTGAGCTGTAGGGCGTATTTTTGATCTATTCAGCTTTTAACCCATTGTCACCCGTCACCCGTCACCTGGAAACGGTGGAGGTGTGAACGTGGTTGAGATTTCGGCAAACAGACTCTCCGAATGTAACAATATGACAAATAATTAAATATGTTATTACTAATAGAGAAAGCAGGAGTCTGTTATGGAAAAAACATATGATCTCCGTATTATGCTCAGAAAAGAACCTGAAGGTGGATACACTGCTTTTGTGCCATCACTGCCGGGTTGTGTAACGTATGGGGATACAATTGATGAAGCTATTGAAATGGTAAAAGAAGCTGTTGAGCTCTATATTGAAAGTCTCATTGCCCATAACGAACCGGTACCTTCAGATGAAGAAATCTTTGAGTATAATCTTCAAATCAAAGCGTACGCATGAAACTTCCTTCAATACGTCCTGAAAAGATTATTGCATTTATATTCAGGAACAGGGATGACCTCGCTTACATCCCCTTGGCTAAAGACCAGGGGGTTTTACGCTTCCCAATATAAAACGATTACATTCACCGGCGTTAGGGGGACAGATGGACATTAAAACATTGCATGAAATCAGAATTAAGGGACTCAATCTGCTGGTAAAAAACATGGGACCAGCAGATGCCATACGATGTATCCAGAGTTATTCTCAGGGGAGTGGTGATTATACTAAAGGCCGCAAAAACCGGCCTGATAAGGATTTTGATGCCGTTATTGAAGGGATACTGGAACTGAGAAAAGAAAACGTTCATGAGTGATATATTCATTTCCGGTTTTGCAGGTGGGGAATTTTATTTTGCCGGAATTGGGTATTTTTACGTTGCCATTGACACTCTTCCACACAATATGATTTGTATGTAACAGATCCCACTTTCATTACATGCAAACTGTTTTGCTAATATTCTCTTCCACACAACACGCTTTGTATGTAACAGATCCCACTGTCATTACAAACGGTGATGAAGATGAAGTCTTCGCACGTTTGGATGAAAATGGGTTTGTCATTTTCATTACATGCAAACTGTTTTGCTAATATTCTCTTCCACACAACCTGATTTGTATGTAACAGATCCCAATTTCATTACAAACGGTGATGAAGATGAAGTCTTCGCACGTTTGGATGAAAATGGGTTTGTCATTTTCATTACACACAAACTGTTTTGCCAATATTCTCTTCCGCACAACACGATGTACAGGTAACAGAACGGGCATTCATTACCTACAAAAAAGAGTGATATTCAGATAATCGTCATAAGATCTGAATATTCATAAACAGAGGGATTTCGACCCTTTCCCTCTTTCCGGACCGAAATGATCGAATTATTCTTTAACGCTACAATGATTTTCTGACCGCTGTCAAAGGGGATGCCGGAATCGTTAACGAAATCCTGAATGGTAAATATCGGCCGGGTAAAGAGTGCATCAATTGCCTGAACCGAATATTTCGATTTCAGAATTTCAGGGATCCGCATTTTCATATCTGAATACAACCCTATGATTTTCTTTGCTTTTTGGGTATTCATCGTTGCCTGATGTTCAACTGCACGAAGGAAAAAATCAATCCAACCGTCCCAGTCATTATCTTTGGAAAGTGCAAGAAGGCGGCTGTAATATTCTTCATGGTTCTGATCAAAGAATCCGCTTATGTAAAACATCGGCGATGAGATGAGATTTTTGTTGCACATAAGCAAAGGAATCATCATTCTGCCAATACGCCCGTTACCGTCAGAAAAAGGATGAATGAGTTCAAACTGGCCTTTTAAAATTGCAATCTGAACGATGGGGTCCTTTTCTTCACTGTCCATATACTTTTCCCAGTTATTCAGATATTCCCATACCAGTATGGGCGGTGGGGGAACATAGGTTGCTTCTTCAATTAAACAGCCGGAAGGACCAATCCAGTTCTGCCACGACCTGACTTCACCGGGTTCTTTATTTCTGCCTCTGACTCCGGCAAGCAGTTTTTTATGAAGGGCTTTAATCATTGGCATATACAGAGGTTTGATCTTCAGCTCAGTAAACGCCAGCTGAATTGCCTCGCAGTAATTGATTACCTCCTGAATGTCAGCTTTCTTTGATTCAGTAAGCTCATTTTTCAGATACCCTTCAGATGCCATAACTTCCTCAAGAGTTGTTATTGTCCCCTCAATGCGGGATGAAATTATTGCTTCTTCAGTCATCAGAGGAGAAAACAGTACTTCAGGGTTCACGATTCCCTGGAGTATCCCATCATATCTCGCAAGAGCAGCGTTGGACCTTCCGATAAGGGAAATATGCCTGAGCCAGTCGATATTTTCCTGAGGAAGCATTTCCGGGTAAAAGATTTCACCCATTATAGATCTCCATTACTACTGTATTTTTCATACACATTACCTTTCCCGGGGAATGGTTTGAATGTACGATAGGTCTCCGGGGATGGATGGGCATTTCCTCGTTCCACATATTGTGTTCTTCGGAGCACAAGGAAAATGAGATGAAATATCAGAAAAGTAGTGAAGAGTTTTACGTTTAAAAATTCTGATTTAGTGCTTTAATTGTCCTTTTTTCCATGTGAGTCAATATAATCTCTGACGGCTCTTCGTGAGGTATGCCATGTTTTTCCTATTTTAACAGCATCAAGGATTCCCTGCCGGGCTCGCAGACTGAGATATTCCTGTGAATACGGGGTGGTCTCTGAGATTATTCTGAGAGGGAGCAGTTCATCATCGCCGCCGGATACCGAGAGGTATATGCTCAGGCTTTCGTCCACTGCTTTTGCGAGTATATTTGCAAAGGGAGACAAATTTCCGGAATCTGCGGCTTTTAAGGAGCTATAATACATTTTTCTTCCTTCTTTTTTGAGTATGATAACCGGATAGTGATTTCTGATTAGATACAGATTGGTAAGAAGGCGTGCAACTCTTCCGTTTCCGTCAACAAACGGGTGGATCTCTACCAGTCGGTGATGGAGAAATGCTGCTGTCTCTATCGGATGCATGGTGCTGTTCTTCACGTCGGCGATGAGTTGGTCAGTCAGTGCGATTATCTTCGACCAGTCCGGAGGGGTCTGTATGGCGCCGCTGATTCTGACATTTTTCCTCCGGTATTGGCCAGAGCTATCAATAATCCCTTTTGTCACAACCTCGTGAATGAGTTGAATGGTACCGTGATCAATTTCTACTATTTGCCCGGCACATTGTTCCATCAACGCAAAGGCCTTTGCATTATTGGTTGCCTCAAGATGTTCCCGAAGTGATTTCCCGCCTATTGTCAGGCCTTTTTCCAGAATAAGTTTTGTCTCTTTCTGGGTGAGGGTATTTCCTTCGATGGCATTGGAATGATAGGTATGTAAAAGCATCATCTCTTCATTCAGCTTCCGGAGAACATCCGCCGGAAGAGGGCGCATGGTGCTCAGGCGGCTCATTTTCTCTTCAATGCGTATGAGACGTTTTGGATTGATCAGTTTGGTATCGGTATCGGTATCGGACATATTGTTACTTATCCGATAGTTGTTGATGGTACTAATGCTTTTGGCCGGATGCGGTGATAGGCTCGTTTTTTGAGGATGAGAGCGGTCTGATTTTTAATGACAGGGACGTATGAAAGAGAACATTTTAGTTCAAATCAGCTGAAAAGACGATAATGCTTAAGGATGGATCAGTAATCACTGGATTTTCCGATAGTCTTTAACGTTCTACAAAGCCCAAAAAATTACTTAAAAGAATAGGATGTCTATTGACTGTTCAGAATTTGCATCGAAAAATGAAGGAGAATTCATTGAATAAATACGACAACCACCCTGCCGGACCTGACCCTGGCTTAGATGGAGCAGTTTTTTTAGGATGGCTGAAAAAGCGGGGATCACTGAGAAAAGTAAAAGATTGTGAACGAAAATGTATGGAAAACGGATTTTCTGCGAAAGAATTTATCAAAAAGGTGGGTCAGGAAAAAATTCGTTTCGCAATGACAGGGAATGGGAACAAGGTCATACAACTCGTTGAGAAACCATGGGCTGATCAATGGATGATTTATTATGATGTTGAGGTTCCTCATCACAGGCATTGGACTCACCTTTAAAAAAAAGATGGATACCCGCAAATATTTAATAATGGTGCACTATAGATAATAAGAGCAGGAGGAAGTAAATGACAAAAGAGGATTTGCCGGTTTTGACTGCTGAGGAAGAGATGTACCTGAATGAGCCATATGGTGGCTTATTCGGCAACTCAGTAATGGCAAAAGTCGTGGAAGAGCTTGTTGCGGATCCTACGATGGATTATCGTCCGAAGTACCTTGTTGATGTTACCGGGAATTCAGAGGGATCAATCAATAAAGTTCTTAAGAAATTGTTGAAACTCGGGCTTATAGAGAATAAAATGACTGGCAAACATCCGGTATACAGAGTCAGAGTGGAATCTAAAAAATTTGCAGCACTTTCATTTCTGGCATATGCCATGCCTGATGATCGCAAAGGAACCGATTGTATGAATATGGCAATCAGTGACTATTACAATTCAGTGCTCAGAGAAGATTATGAGCCACAGGCAATTGCAAATTCGGACAATTGGGTTATCCATCCGGGAATTACGAGTGCAGATGAAAGTGAATACCGGACAATTTCAAGGAGTGCATAGATATGACTGAAGAGAGAGAGGGCAAAGGTACGGAATCGATGGCAATCGATGTCAGTGAAATGTACAAGTACAAAAAAGAAGATTTAGTGACTGACATTTCTTCCAGTGCGTATTCCAATCTTGCCTATGTGCAGGCAACTCATAGGGATCTGTATATCGATTTTCTGGAGATGCCCGGAATAAAAAAAGATGATGGGAAAATGCATATAGAAGGCACAAGAATCTATATGTCCCATTCGGCGGCTCAGAAGCTCTCAAAAGCAATATCCGGAATCCTGAAAACTGTTCATTCTGAGGGAGGGATGGAAATGTACATTTCGGAGGACTATCAGGATGCCGGGATTTCGACAAAAGTTCGCCAGGTATCTTCAAAAAAATAAAGAATTGGTAGACTCCTATGAAAATATATCTCGATGTTTGCTGTCTTTGCCGACCATTTGATGATCAAACATCATACCGGATCAGAATGGAAGCTGAGGCAATTATTGTAATCCTCAATCGGTGCCTGGCAGATTGGGATTTGGTAGGAAGTGAGGTTATAGAATATGAAATTGGACAGATGGCAGATGAAGAAAGAAAAAATGCCGTTGAACATTTCCTGGCGTGTAACCGTACAATGGTCAAAATCACTGAAAATATTGTGAAAAGAGCCTGCATCGTCCATGAGATGGGTATTGACACATTTGATGCTCTGCATCTGGCATCTGCTGAGAGTGTGAATGCCATATTTCTGACGACTGATGATTCACTCATAAAAATTATTAATAGGCAGGAGGATAATATTCTCATACCTGTACATAATCCTGTTCAATGGCTTTTGGAGGAGGAGACAAATGGCAACTAAAACACTGAATGAGATCAGAATTCTGGGACTCGATCTGCTGGTAAAAAACCTGGGACCAGCAGATGCCATACGATTTATCCAGAGTTATTCTCATGGAAGTGGTGATTATACAAAAGAACGCAAAAACTGGCTTGAAACAGATTTTGATACCGTTGTTGAAGGGATACTGGAAAAGAGAAAAGAAAGTATTCATGAGTGAAATATTCATTTCTGGTTTTGCCAGAGGTGGAAAAAACTGCCTGCCTTATCGGGCTGAGTTGAATTGAAAATACCCTGTTTTGGGTATGAGGTTCATTCATTTTTTCGTTTTTTAATAATTAACGTGTAACAATGTCATCTTCCCCGGGAGAACAGCGTACGACTTTTGTTTTTCCTGAATGGCCTTAAAACGGTACGCAGGCCCCTCCGCTGTGTAACGGGTGATATTTAATTCTTCCTCTGACATTCAGATGTTCTTTGTTTTCCGGGATGAGGATCTTCTGCAGGATCCTTTCATTTTGATGGAATAATCCGCCTGCTTTTTTCTGTCAGGGATCAGGCGATACTTCACGATGGTAACTCCTCAAAATCAGATTCGGACTTAATTTTTTCCATCTCCCTGATAAATATGAGGTTTTTTTCATTTTCGACTATCTCTTCAGGCAGGGAATCATAGGTTTGTCCCGGCTGTTTCAGTTCAGAGAGCATTTTTAAGACCGGTTCTGAAACCGGGATTCTTTTTGTTGGACTCATATCTGCACTGTAAGCATTCTAAGTATTTACCTTTGTGTACGGGGTGGTGGTTACCGTTCATCCCGGACCGAAAGTTTTGGGGTTTTGGCATGTTGTTGTCTCCTGGGGGTGATATCTCAGTCTGGATTGTCCTTTGGGGAAGGATGGGCATCCCCCTCCGGCCGGGTTTCATGGGTTTTGTTTTGTTGCTGTTTTTGTGGGCTTTCTGTCTGATAAATGTGTACTCAGCAGGTGATGTGTACTGAGCTCCCGGTCAGGCCCGTTCCTGACTGTACAGGTTCCTGCCGGTGTTGTCCGGTGAGGTTATGGCCGGATACCTGTTTTGTCACCAAAATCAATATGAAGCCAGCGCTTCATACAGGATTGGAATGAAAACATGTACTGCCGTACTCTATTCAGAGGAGGATATGTATATTGCAGAATGCCCGGAAGTAGGTACCGTTAGTCAGGGTAAAACAGTAGAAGAAGCAGTAGCAAACCTTAGGGAAGCTGCGGAGTTATATCTCGCTGAAGCCCCACCCTTCCAGCGTGAGGCTCGTGCACCCGGCGACGGATGCACAGATTTCCCGATGGAAGAAAACAGAAAACCCCTATTCACAACGTTTGAGGTGGCTGTGGGTGCCAACGTTTAAGCCTATTTCAGGTGAGAGAGCGATAAAAATCCTTGTGAGCTTCACACCGCATCCGGTTTGAAATGATGCCGCATGTCACAAAGGGGATACGGGGAACGAATCCCATAGCGTTATTTCACACGCAATCCATTATACCCCTTTACCCGTCGCACTTCATCAAAACCAGTGTGAGACTGACGCCTCATACAGGTTTGTTCTAAAAATACAAACCCACTTTTATTCTGCAAAACGTGCGTTTTATTCTGCAAAACTTGCGTTTTATTCTGCAAAAATCTATTTTTATACTGCACAGATCTATCTTTTTTATGCAGGAATTCAGTTTTATTCCGCACAAATCCATTCTTTATTCTGCATAACGTTCGTTTTATTCTGCATCCTTTTCTGCAAGTTCCCATTGAGATGCCTTCCGTGAACCTGTGTTTCTGATACGTCCTGAACGGCGCATCTTTGTCAGCAAATTTCTGATTTTGTTCGTTTTTTGTAGATCATCAAGTCCATCACTCAGTTTATCCCATAGCAATGTATTGATCTCTTCCCTTGATGCTTTTCCAAATTTAGAGAGGTAATCAGTTATTAGCCCGGCATAGAATGCATCGTCCTGTGCCCGGGTTTTGATATAATCTGTTTTTTTTCCGGTTACCTTTGCAACAGATTCAGATAGATATAGATTGGGCTTTCGGCCCTCTATTAATCCGGCACGGCGTAACCGCCTGATGGTTTCATCCGGTAACAATAATCCTTTCTGCACACGGTCCAGAGCAATAATATCTTCAAGTGAAAGCTCTTTATTTCGCATGAGCAACCGGCTATATGCCTGATCAACAACTCTACCGTAAATCGTTATTTTCACAACCCCTGGCTCTGAGAGATCGTAATCGGGCATCGGTAAGTAGCGACGTGCCTGTTCCGTATGCATTTTATATATTCCATAGCCCATTGTATCGATCATGTTCAGTTCATTCATGGCCTGCGTCAGGAATGGATTTCTGTATTTACGGGGGGTTTTGTTGCCTAATATATAGTCATCCGGCCGGCCTTCGTAAAAGTTGCCTTCGTTTTCAAACTGGAGGTAATCTGGGTGTTCTGTGACAATTATTCGACTATTTTTGCTATAATCCTGATGGGCAATGCAATTATGCAATGCTTCATAGACTACTTTTTGGTCATATTTGGAAATCTCCAGCGGTACAAGAACATCATCCGGCAGAATGCGTATCTGAAAATTTCGGATCTTTCTATACAGAGAGGTTGTGTTAAGCAAAAACGGTGGCCCAAAATGCTCGTATGCCTTTTCACCTGCATTCCCGGTAACACATAACTATGTGGAAAAAAATAAAGCATAATTTATGTTTGATTTCCATTTGGATGATATATCGCTAGTATTCTGAAAATATCTGAACTCGTTATGTGTTGCACTCAACACATAACGAGTGTGATTATATTCTTCAATGATATTTGCCCTGTTTATCATTTAAGTCGAAATCCAGCCGTTTTGAAAATGGCTCGTTATGAGTGAGCGGGAATATAGGTTTTCAGGACCATCCAGTTTCCATGTAATCTGTGCAGGATTTGGCGAAAGAAGGTACGCGGATTCCTGCTTTCCAAGAAGAAGTAGTGCTGTACGGGTTACGTGGCCCTGTTGCGTGATTTTTGCCCGGTCAAGAAACGTTGCTAAGGGCCAGTTCATAACCTCATCAGAAGGAAAGCGGTTGGCATATTTTTCGGCAAAGTATTCTCTTGCTTTTTGCACCGCTTTTGCGTCCAGATTTTCTAATGTTGCCTCAGCTATTATCTCGGCCGTCCAGTCAGTTCGAATGGTTTGCTGTCGGATTTTATCCTGTTTGTCCAGTCCCAGTGATGTTAGACTTTCACCGGCCCGTGCATAATAATGTCCTTTCCATGCAATAGGTATCCCCCGGGGAGCTGGTGGGATCTCAAAGAGAATCACCCTGCCATCCGGATGCTGTAATTCATGAATATTGCGAAGAGTAATGCTGGGATCGGTGTCGACTGCAATCTGCATTTTCAGACTTTGGAGTCGTTCATGGTTTTGGCGGTAATCGGTTCCGGTTATCTCCCGGGTTTTATCGTCCACACCAAAGACCAGCCATGCTGAATCACAATTTCTCAGATTGGACTCATTCGATAAAGCGGAAAAATATTTGCCAGGCTCTGAAGTGGAAAAATCACTCTCAGCACGTTTGAATTCAATAGTTTCACATTCCCATCTGTTAATGAGGTCTGTCAGTAAATCTCTTAACTCTGTTTGGTCCATCTCATTTTCACCTCCCATTGTTGAGGAGATGACGTGTCCCGAAGCAATGTCTCTTCTTCTCTGTGAAATCTCTTCCTTTTCGTCTTCTTCAGGATCTTCATATCCGGAAGATGACTTGAATCTGCTCTGAAGTGCCATGTTCATTGATTTAATATGATCCATTTTCCGAAAAACGTGCATGAAACGAACATTTCCGACACTGTTTTATGACAAATCACGGAGAGATTTAAAGTAAGCATTTGCTCTTCAGTTGCAGACATGAACATTTACTTCATGGGTTTTAAGTAGTTAAATATCTTCAGCAGGCAGTGCCTGAAATTACCGTTTCACGAGGTTTTCTGAGTTTATACGGGGGGTCCTGATCATGATTATACAGCGATTTCTATCGTTTTAAGGCTGATTTGTTGTGCTTTTGGAATGGTCTGTCCTGATTCCATAACATCTTTGAGATGAAGTCTCTCTGAAAATGACACCCACATTTGGAATAAAAATCACTTCGTGATTTATCATCCAAACAAGTATGAGGCCGGTGCCTCATACAGGTTTGTCAGCAAACAGCGCTTGAAATATTCATTTCAAACGCGTTTGATTACATCCTGTATGTTTTCAAACACTTCTTCGTAGGTATCACCCTGTGCGTAACATCCCTGAAGTGCCGGAACATGAGCAATATATCCGTCTTCATCCATCTCGATTATGACACTGAACTGAGCCATTGGTATATCTGAGTGTATGAGAATATAATTTTTCAGTAGTGTGATATATATATTTACGAGGGCCCCGGTCAGGCCTGTTCCTGACTGTACAGGTTCCTGCCGGTGTTGTCCGGCGAGGTTATGGCCGGATATCTGTTTTGCGGGAGAAGCTTTCTGTTCTCTTCTCTGTCTGTTGTACTGTTCTTTTCACTGCCGGTAGCAGGGGTGTCCCGGCAGAACGGTCCGGATCTCTCCGGCTGAATATCGGTGTCCGGTTCGTCTTCTTCCTCTTCATCCGGTTCGGGTGACTCGGCCTGAAAGGCCCGTTCGACGATGTACTCTTCTATGACGTTTCGGAGTCGTTCTTCTGTCGGGTCTGGGTTCTGGTGGTGGCTGAAGGGCCGGTTGCCGGGGATAAACCCGGCCTGTGTGCAGACTGAGATGAGGAAGGTGTGGTACTGGTCCTCTATGTTCTGTTTTGTCTCCCGGGTGGTGCTTTTTTCGGGGTCACTGTGGGCAGAGGGCAGGTTCATCATCTGATGCCGGTGATCCAGCATCCGGTTCCGGTACCGGATGACCTCGTCGTCTGAGAGGGACTGATCTGCGTATTCTGTGAACTGCCGGAGCAGGGTCTGGTTTTGGTTCTCATGGTCCTGAGCTTCCCGGGTGATTTGATCTGATCGTGCTGATTTCCGGCGTTCTTCTGCTTCTTTTTCCTGCCGGTCTTTTTGTTCTCTGGCACGGAGTTCTTCGTTTTTCTGTCTGGTTGCTTCGTCCTGTTTCTGTAGCAGGAGGCGTTTGTCTTCTGCTGTTCTGCGCAGTTCTTTCATCAGGCCTATCCGTTCTTCATGCTCCTCTTTTCCCTGCTGATTCCGTATTGCCATGAATGCCAGGAATTCTTCACGTATTCCCGGGGGGAGTGATTCTGTCTCACAGGAAAAAGGGGAGGACGGCGTGGTTGTTTTTCTGTGCTCACCCTCTTTTACCACGGTGTACTTGGTTCATCATGGTTGTTTCTCGTTCAAAGTGAGATGATTGCCACAATATTTCGGTTGGTACGGTTGTAAAGTCCGAAAGTTATATTTCATCTCCTCTCTGATCTGTGATGCGAGAAGAATAATTTCATTTCAGTGAAAGAATCATGGCAACAATTATTGAACCGGGTTTAACATTAAAGGGCGATGATGCCCGAAGGTTTCATGAGTATCTGGAGAATCCAACGTATACTCCGGAAGCAAAACAACTTATAAAACGGGCTGCCCAAAGAGCAAAGCACAGAAAGCTCTGATATGGCAGTATCTTACGACAATCTCATTTTTTCTATTCTATCTGATAGAGATGACGTCTCAGGTTTTCATTGTGGTGAACCGGATTTGGATGAATTTCTGAAAGAAGATGCCCTTTGCAGTCAAAGTGAACACCTTTCTGTAACACGACTTGTCTACTATGCAAATCATTATCATGATTTCGCATCAAAACCAGTGTGAGACTGACGTCTCATACAGGTTTATTTTGATTCATCCCTTGTAGGTTTTTTCACCCTCATTACCGATTGCCTCGAATCAAAGAAAGTTTTACCAAATGACGGAAAGAAGGGCTATCCATATGGGAAATATCCTGCACTTAAAATAGCTCGTCTGGCTGTTCAACGTGATTACCAGCGAAAAAAGATCGGTTCCTGTATTCTTGATGAAGTTATGACAATAACAATCAGACTATCTGATTATGTTGGGTGTCGGATTCTAACGGTTGATGTAAAGAATAATCCTGGTTCTATTGGTTTTTATGAGAAATACGGTTTTCATATTGCAACAACACAGAGATCCGGAAATACTCTACCGATGTACATTGACTTTCATCAGGCCCTCATCTCGAAAAACTGAGATTTTAGTTTTATCATGTTGGTTTGGGACTGTTTTCTCTAACAGGAGTCGGGTAATTTTATGTGTACCAAGGCCCCCGGTCAGGCCTGTTCCTGACTGTACAGATTCTGACCGGTGTTGTCCGGCGAGGTTATGGCCGGATAACCGTTTTGCGGGAGAAGCTTTCTGTTCTCTTCTCTGTCTGTTGTACTGTTCTTTTCACTGCCGGCAGCAGGGGTGTTCCGGCAGAACGGTCCGGACCGTTTCTGATGACTATTGGTACCCGGTTCGTCTTCTTCATCCGGTTCGGGTGACCCGGCCTGAAAGGCCCGCTTAAGGATGTACTCTTCTATGACCTCACGGAGGAGTTGGAATTAATGTGAGGGAAGCTTGTTGTTTTTTTGGTTTTCGGGAGATAGCTGTGCATGCCACAAAAAAATGAGACTGAAATAAGGGGTTCGGAACCGTGGAGAAGATCCCCCCTGATGTTCTGTAATATTACATCAGTTTTACAGTTCCGACTCATCAATGTCGGCTATTTTCATCAGATGCTTCTGTAGGCCAATCTTTAACGAATTATTCCCGTGAACCGGAACAGTTATCCTGGCTGGTTCTCCGGCTTTGCTATAGATGTGATGGCTCCCGGTTATTCTTTTAAGTTCCCAGCCGTTTGATTCCAGAATGGTGCAGAATCTTTTTCCGCTGACTGTTTTCAAACCGCAATCTCCATAATCCTGCTTTTCCCGGAGGTATTGATTTCATGTACATCTATTGAGAGGCAACCTTCCACGGCATCATAGATATTGGCCAGTAATTCATCAAAGGTATCTCCCTGAGTCACACAGCCGGGAATTGATGGAACTTCTGCCCAGAAACCACCCTCTTCTGCTTCATGGATGATAACTTTCAGTTTCATGGTATAATCGTATTGGTGTCGTTCATATAATATTGTCTCTGTACCGGCCGTCTCCTCCGTGACAATTCTGACTAAACTGGATTTTCTGACGGGTGGTTTGGTGGTCTGACTTGTTACAGGGATAGAGTGTATCCCCCTCCGGTCGGATGGTTCGGGCTCCCTTTTGACATACTGTGTACCGGAACCCCCGGTCAGGCCCGTTCCTGACTGTACAGGTTTCTGCCTGTGTTGTCCGGTGAGGTTATGGCCGGGTACCTGTTTTGGGGGAGAAGCTTTCTGTTCTCTTCTCTGTCTGTTGTACTGTTCTTTTCACTGCCGGTAGCAGGGGTGTCCCGGCAGAACGGTCCGGATCTCTCCGGTTCGTCTTCCTCTTCTTCATCCGGTTCGGGTGACTCGGCCCGAAAGGCCCGTTCGACGATGTACTCTTCTATGACGTTTCGGAGTCGTTCTTCTGTCGGGTCCGGGGTCTGGTGGTGGCTGAAGGTCCGGGTGCCGGGGACAAACCCGGCCTGTGTGCAGACGGAGATGAGGAAGGTGTGGTACTGGTCCTCTATGATCTGTTTTGTCTCCCGGGTGGTGCTTTTTTCCGGGTCACTGTGGGCAGAGGGCAGGTTCATCATCTGATGCCGGTGATCCAGCATCCGGTTCCGGTACCGGATAACCTCGTCGTTTGAGAGGGACTGATCTGCGTATTCTGTGAACTGCCGGAGCAGGGTCTGGTTTTGGTTCTCGTGGTCCTGAGCTTCCCGGGTGATTTGATCTGATCGTGCTGATTTCCGGCGTTCTTCTGCCTCTTTTTCCTGCCGGGTTTTCTGTTCTCCGGCACGGATTTCTTCGTTTTTCTGTCTGGTTTCTTTTTCCTGTTTCTGTAGCAGGAGGTGTTTATCTTCTGCTGTTCTGCGCAGTTCTTTCATCAGGCCTATCCGTTCTTCATGCTCCTCTTTTCCCTGCTGACTGCGCAGTGCCATGAATGCCAGGAATTCTTGACGTATTCCCGGGGGGAGAGATTCTGTCTCGCAGGAAAAAGGAGCAGACGGCGTGGTTGTGGGGGTGTTGGCAGGAATGTCTGATCGTACGGGAGTGTCACTCTGGCAGGCACTGTTTTTGTTAGCTGTTGCATTCTGTGGCATGGTCCTGTCCCGGAGAGTGAGAGCACTCCCGCCGGTAGCATCAGTATCGCCGGGAACACTACTCCTGCCGGCAACACCATTACAGGCCGCTTCAATGGCGTCTACAGCCCGAACAGTATCTCTGTCGATAGTCTCACTCAGTCCAATCTTCTGACAGACTGCCCGTTCTACGCCTTCCCGTGCTGCCTGTGAGACATTGATATCAAGAGACCTGGCACATTTCATCACATAACGTTCCAGTTTGACCGTCGTGACAACGGCATCATTGAGCTGATATCTCATGACCGTACCACTTCCACTGGAATAATGCCGGCTGAAAAAGGAAGAGGTAGTATGACTGACTGAGTTGGTAGGTATGGTATAGTATGGTATGTACTTACTTCAGTACTACAGTACAGTAGGGGTCTTTCTTTTTTTTCGGTTTTTGTGTGAGATTTTAATTCAGATTTTTGGGGAAACTGATTCTGAGGGTTTTGTTTCTGAAATGGCCGGTTGTGTGGGCGATTTTCTGAAATGTGGCAGTTTGGATGATTTTGATTCTGAAAGTACTTTTTTGAGTCATTTTGGTCCTGAAAAAACTGATTTTGATCGTTTTTGTTCCGGTTTTGCTGGTTTGTCTGTTGTTTGTCCATAGTTTTTCCTGTTTTTTCGTTGTTTCTGGCAGTCAATTATTTCGGGATTTATCTTCCATCATGTGTGTGTTTAGCGCATTTTGTCCGTTTGATCTTCAGAAAACGTCGTTATTGGGTGTGGATGTGACAGATCTGTCTGCGGAAATAATCATTCGTGATCTTCTGAAAAAGATGCCGGAAGCATTCAGATCCTGCATTTTTTCGTTCGATTATGCCTGAAATTCTTGTTTTTCATGCATGTTTTCATCAGAATCTGTGATCTTCTGTGTCTGCTGGTACTCATTCTGTCCGGGACAGACTGGATCTGCTCTATTCTGATCCGTTCTGTTCTCTTCTGCCGGCTCTCTTCGGCTCACCTGTCCGGTTTCATCGGTTTTCCCTCTCTTTCCGGTTCTGCCGGGCCAGAAGGTCCGGCACGGTCCTGATCGTAAAAAACCATATTATACTGATACTTTCCTGCAAATATCAATATATCGAAATCTGTGACAAGAAAACATAATAATCCTTATCATCTCAGAGATCCCATTATCAGCAGAGTATACGAACAACCATGATTCCTCCAGCTTCACCATCCGGCCAGTCCCCCGGGACTTCTCCCTCTACCTCAACTCCCCTCTCTACTTCACCTTCCATCTCCACATCTGCCTCTTCCTCTGCCTTTACCTCTCCTTCTCCCTCCGGTACCTCTTCTGGTTCCCGTCCCTGTTCCCATCCCCATCCCAATCCTCATCCCCATTCCCTTCCCCATCCCAGTTCCAATTCCAATCCCCGCCAACGTCCCCGTCACTACAATTCCCCCGGCGCCGGAAGGGTTCCGTCCCCTATCCGGTTCCCGCCGGCCCAGTCTGCTATCCTCACCCACATCATCACCCACGGCCCGTCCGACGTCTACGGCACCCACCGGGCCACCGGCAAGAGCCTCAGCACTATTCAGAGTGGCATGAAACGATTAGAGGAGACCGGGTACGTAGAGTACCTGCGCTCCGAACGCGGCCAGAAAGGTGCTGTCAAGCGGCTCTATACGCTGACGTTCCCGGGACTGTGTGGGGGGATGTATGTGGTGAGCCGGCGGTGTGTGGATGAAGGGGAGGATGAGGATAGGAATGGGGGTGGGAATAAGAATAAGGATAGGAATAAGGATAGGAATGGGAATGTGAATGGGGACCCGAACGAGGCTGAGAATAAGGATGAGTCTGGGAATAAGGATGAGGGTAGGAATGAGAATGAAACTGAAAATAAGAATGAGACTGGAAAAAAGGATGAGGATAAGGATGGAAGAGAACGCTGGATAGAAGAAGTTCTCAGTGAAGATTTCCTCCGGCAGTTCAGGTATCCTGCACATTCTGCAGATCATGCTCATCGTGATCATTCAGCTCATTCTGTTCATCCTGCTCATTGTGCCCATTGTGATTGTCGTGATTCTACGATTCAGGCCGGTACCGGAACCACGCCGGGTGGGTCTGTCGTTGCAGATTCCCGGATCTCCCCTGTCTCCCTGGTCTCCCTGGTCTCCCGGATTTCCGGACAGAAATTGCAGCAAAGCTCAGGGCCAGAAGGATCCGGACCCTCTGAACGATCAACAGTGTCCGGTCTATCTGGTCTATTCGATCTATCCGGCCTGTCAGAACAGTCTGAGCAATCTAAACCTTCAGAAGTACCTGAAGTATCTGAACTATCAGAAGAATCAGAAAAGTCAGCCTACGGGCAGGCACTCCGCCGGGAACGTGCCCTGGAACAGCAATATATTCATCACCTTTCCTCTCCCCCACCTTCCTTTCACGATCCTCTCTCATCGCATGCTGACCTGATACTTACCATCGTCTGTGCCTGGTCTGCCCTTCATCCCCTTCTTTCTGACTGGCCCCATACGGTTGTTCCCTCTCTTGCCGGTCTGGCCTCACCGTCCTCTCTGTCTTCTCCGTCCTCTCCTGCCGGCCTGAGTGAAGAGACTGAAAGGAAGGATGTGGAGGGTAGGAAGGATGGTAAAGGTCGTAATGAACATTGTACAACTACTGACTGTATTCATTCTCTCGTCAAAGCCAGTC
>Ga0208905_1000083_pt1 | contig 44469 bp, 39 predicted proteins | sample AntAceMetag02UKS_FD_184776 | JGI IMG/M metagenome (GOLD analysis project Ga0208905, IMG submission 184776) | Saline lake microbial communities from Ace Lake, Antarctica - Antarctic Ace Lake Metagenome 02UKS (SPAdes) (version 2) | ecosystem: Environmental > Aquatic > Non-marine Saline and... | reverse complement strand
TGGGCTTCGGCGCAGGAATGGGCTTGGCAAATATTAAGCGATACAGCGACCATGCCTCAATCGAGTCTTTACCGGATATGGGCACCCGCCTTTTAGCCGTATTCGAAATGAGTCCACCCGACAAGATCTGAGAATGGCCTGTGACACCATTATTTATTTCTGATTTTTGCCGATTATTATCGTAGAGTTACAGGCAATGCTATTGGTTTTTTTCGGTGAGAAGTTGTTACGGTACGCCACTTTCCTTAGAAGAGAAAGCCTCCACAGCATTTACTCAATCTCTATGGTAACCTCGACGGAAGGCTGCTTTCCATTAACAGACTGAACTTCCTCGGGGATTATGAGTCGGGGCGTGAGTGTCGTCGTCTCCGATATCTCTTCGAGATTGATCGGTTCCGTGACAATTTTCAGTTTCTTTATATTTTTCGAAAGAGTGATAACCTGGATCGAAGCGGGGACAACGTCAATTTTTTCAAGCTTCAATCCCTCGGGGAGGGCCCCTGACGTGCGAACCTCGATGGGGGCATCGATACGGACGAGCCTGCGCGCGACAAACCCTATTTTAGACGGTTTAATGTCCACAACCGTTACATTTGAAGGATGCTGAAGGTTCTCCGTACCTATCAATACCTGCTGTTTCCCCTCTTTCACCGCCGTCATATCGAGAGCGATCTTCAATGAATCCTCGTTGAGAAGATCAAAGGCCTGTTTCGATCCCATCAGGGTGGTTGTCGCCTCTTCCGGCTTTTGTTCCTCGATAATCCAGTCCGCCGTCAGATTCTTATACACAATGGGTATGACATAATCGCGCCTGATACTTTCCGTCTGATATCCGAAGGCAAACCATAGACCGCAGGCGAGGATAATGGCTGTTGCCTTTTCCCAGGAATTTTCACTGATCCATCGCAACCAGGCACTTTTTTTACCTGTCGGCACCCTTCTGTGAAAAAACTGTTCGAGGATAGAGATGAGATCATTCGGATTCAGTAGCGTTGAGAGCGTTCCCTCTCTGGCAATAGATACCGTCCCATTCTCTTCAGAAACGGCGATACAGACGGCATCACACCGCTCTGAGAGGCCTAAGGCCGCTGTGTGTCGCAGTCCAAGATTGCCGAATTTTGTAATGTTCACCGAAAGAGGGAGGTGGCATCCGAACTTGGCAATCACGCTGTTTTCAATGATAACGGCGCCGTCGTGTCCTGTTGAATGAGGGTCGAATATGCTTTCGAGTATCGTTTCACTCAATTTTCCTTCGAGAATGAACCCGCCTCTGAGATGGCGGTCAAGCAGATCATCCCCCCTGAGGACTATTAATGCCCCCTGCCGCTTCTGTATCAATTTTGCCACCACACGGCTTATCACCTCAGCGTCAAGGTGCGGTGAGGTTCCCAGGGGTATCTTTCTTACAATTCTCCAAGTAGCGAGGCGCTCGAAAAATCTGCGCAGATCCTCCTGGAATATTATTATGAGGGCAATAATCAAAATTGCAAAGAACCCCTGCAGGACATATTCCGTAAGGTAGAGGTGAAAGATCCGTGCCATTGCGTATATCATTGCCAGTATGACGATACCGATCAGGACAAAACGCGATGCCGTTTTTTTGAACCATACGAGGATGACATATGAAAGTATGGTGATGATGGCGATATCGAAAAGGTCGGAGACCCTGATATTCTGAATCAACTGTAAGAGATAGCTTTTCATTGGAATATGCTGCCAGCCGCTCATCGATGCGTTGCCCGAAAAAAAATCATCAAATTTATTTTCGCAGTGTAATACATTCCGATTCCCTTTCGCAATCTCTTTCTTTCCAGACAGTTGAAATTAATACTATTATCATGAATAAATGTAAAATATACTGGCTTTTAACAATAATACATGGTCAAATAACGGAAAATATTCTCTCTTTTTCGGCGCCCTGCGAAAGAGAATTTGTGAGGCTTTCATGAAGATGAATGGGAACACACCGGCCAACCCTGCGCATACCATGGTCTCCCTGATAGGCCAGAGAAAGTCCATTCTCGTGATGTGTCATAACAACCCTGACCCTGACACCATCGCCTCTGCCGCCGCCCTGAAAAGTATCGTTGCCCAGACCCTGCATCGCAAGGCCGTTATCGGTTATGATGGCATCGTGGGACGCGCCGAAAATCGCGAGCTTGTCAGGCGTCTGAAAATCGACATGGTGCACGTGGATAATCTTGATTTTAATGATTTTTCGGTCATTGCCCTCGTTGACAGTCAGCCCCGCACCGGTAACAACGCGATACCTCATAAAATCAGCCCCTGTATAGTAATCGATCACCACCCTCTAAGAAGAGAAACTGCCCGATGCCAGTTTTTTGACGTCCGGCCCTACTACGGAAGCTCATCGACCATTCTTACCGAATACCTGCGGGAACTGGAGCTTGAAATAGACCTCAAGCTGGCGACTGCGCTTTTTTACGGCCTGAAGACCGATACGAACGGTTTCAGCCGTTCGCTCATGAAAGCCGATCTCGATGCCTTTAATTTTCTCTTTCCCAAAATAGCCCCGAGGACGTTCGCGGCAATTGAAAATCCGAGCGTTCCAAAGTCCTACTACTTGAAATTTGCCGACGCCATCGACCATTCCGTCCAGTATGGTGATGTAATCATATCGTATATGGGGAGTCTCACCAATCCGGACATAGCCTCGGAGATGGCCGACTTTCTTCTCAGAATGGAAAATATCAGGTGGACGCTGTGCCTGGGCGAGTTTAAAGATGAACTTATTCTTTCGGTTCGAACGTCCCGTCGAGGATGGATTGCGGGAAAAGTAGCACTCAGAATCCTGAAGGGAATGGGGACCGGCGGCGGTCACGAAAAGGCCGCAGGAGGAAAGGTCGTGTTAACGGGCATGACGCCGGGGGAGAAAACCCAGACAGTCAAAAAGATCACCGAAAGGTTTTTAACAATCGTCGGTGTTGAGAATCGAGAGGGAAGGCCGTTGGTGACACACCATGAATGATCTCAGAGCGTTAACCTCTTCACCCTTCATGGTATGAAAAAATCCCGAAGGTTAAACTCCAGACACATAGAATATCTTAATCATGCAGACTCTATCACGGAGAGCTTTTTGAAGAAGCAAAGCTCGAATTGGACTTATCGTCGGAGAGCATGATCGGCAATCAGCAACAGGAATAAGGCAGAGCCATTCATCCTTAACTTCCCAGCACAATCACTACCCGTATGAATCAGCCTGTTACTCGCTCATCCCCATTGATTCCGAGCCATCGTTTCGCTGTTTTAATATCTGCAAAGAGCGATACAACTGAGTTAGGAGAATACAACTCAGATATTACCCTATAGCAATCAGCTAATTCCCATGCTACTTTATCTTTGAATGGCGCGAAAACGGCGCACCGATGACCTGCTTTTTTTGAGAGCTCTCGCGTTTGTCTTATTTTTCTCAGAACGCTATCATGAGTTCCGCTCATGACGCAACCGGTCATGACCTCAAAAAACTGACTTGCCTGAGAGTTGATACGTTCATCACAAGAAAGAGCCGTTTCCAGGTTTACGATATCTTCATCGGTAACGCTTTCGTAGGAGATTACGTGAACGAAGTTTCCATCATTATTCACTGTATATTTGATGGGCATTAAATTTTACTACTTTCTCCCCTTCTCTCGATTTGGCCACTTAAAAAATGAAACAGACAAAAATACTACCAACTAAAAATTTTATGTCAAGGAATAAAACGAAAAAAACCGTTGCCAGTCCTTGATATTTTCACTGATTATCTATGAAGATGTACCGTGGTAATCGTCGATATCTGTTCCTGATTGACTGCATTGATACAGCAATCGAACCCGCTCTGATTTACCCATTCATTTTAAAACTCTATGCCCGCCCTGCCCTTGATACCTGCGGCATAGTGATGTTTGATCTCTTGCACCTCACTTACCATATCGGCTATCTCGATAATCTCAGGGGAAGCATTTCTTCCGGTAAGGATAAGGTTCAGCTTCGGGGGTTTGTTTTTGATGAGCTCCAGAGTCTCCTCCAGCGATATAAGATTGAAATCGAGGGCTACGTTGATCTCGTCGAGGATAATCATGTCGTAGTCTTCCGACATGATGAGTTCTCGTGCCCTTTCCAAGCCCTTTTGGGCCAGTTCTATGTCCACCGGGGCGGGGTTGTCTTTCATGACAAAACTGTCAAGACCAAAGTTTTCTACTTTGAAATCGGGGAGATATTTTTCGGCGGCTATGATCTCGCCGTATTTTCTTCCCTTCATAAACTGGATCATATAGACCTTGAATCCGTGACCTATTGCCCTTATTGCCTGACCAAGCGCCGAGGTGGTTTTCCCCTTTCCGTTGCCGGTGAGGACCATTACAAGGCCTTTTTCATGTCTTGCCACTATTTCTTCCACCTTCTCGTCCATTATTAAGCTCCCTTATTTCCGAGCAGAAATTTTTCTAATCCTTGATTTTCTAAAATATCGACCTTTTAATTGCAAGATAAAAACTGCAGGATTCCTTATTATATCGGGAATGAGAGACAGCAGAAATGTGTGTTCTTCGCGAGACCGTTAAGGCTTCTTCAGGTATTTTTTCGCCACATCCTCGGCACAGGTGTAGGGGTCCGATTCTTTTTTCAGTAATTTGTCCACCATTTTGTCCATTTCTCCGTCGGCAATAAGCGTCTCCAGAATGGGGGCAAGGATGCTCGACTGGAGGGCCTCGTTCAGCTCGACCACGGCCTTCCGTCGTATACGGTCGCCGAGGAGTTCCTTTTCCACGAGATTGTCATAATGCCCCTGAACGCTCTCCAGCACTTTTTCTATGCTTTCTCCGAACCCTTCCTTTTCGAAAAGGTCCCCAACCTGAATAATGGGGGGGCGCCATCCGCCGGGGAATGAATCGGCCATATCGAGCATGTGCATGAGTTCCCGGTACAGTTTTCCCGTTCCATTGCGGTCGGCCTTGTTGATGACGAATACGTCGGCAACCTCAAGTATGCCCGCCTTTATGGCCTGCACTTCATCGCCCATTCCCGGCACAAGGACGACAATAACGGTGTGGACATGGTTCATTATCTCCACTTCCTGCTGACCCGTTCCCACCGTCTCAACAAGAACGACATCCTTTCCCATGGCATCCATTACATGTATGGCGTCACCAGCCGCCTTGGAAAGACCGCCAAGGGCACCCCTCGTTGCAAGGCTTCTCACAAAAACTTCGGGGTCTTCTGCATGACGCTGGAGACGCACCCTGTCTCCCAGAATGGCGCCGCCCGTAAATGGGCTTGTAGGATCGACAAGAAGGGCTCCGATCTTTTTATCTTTTTCCCGATACTGGGAAATGAAGGCATCAATAAGGGTACTCTTTCCGGCACCCGGGGCACCCGTCAAACCGATAACATGGGCTTTTCCGGTAAAGGGAAAGAGGTGTTTTATAGTGGATTTCGCTCCGGGAACATTGTTCTCTATATTTCGTATCAGGCGAGTAGCGGTACGAATGTCGCCTTTCCTGATTTTTTTAGCCTTTTCCTTACTCACTTCTTTTCGCACACTCCTTGTCTACTGTATCTTAATATTGTCATTTATCCACTGTACTATGGAATCAAGGGTGGAACCGGGAGTAAAAACGGCCTTTATGCCCGCATCGTAGAGCATCTGAAAATCATGGTCGGGAATAACGCCGCCGCCGATAACCGTTATGTCATCCGCATCGGCCTCTTTTAATAACTCTACCACCCGTGGAAAGAGGTAGCGATGGGCACCGGAGAGACAACTGAGACCGACCACGTCCACATCTTCCTGCACGGCTGATGCCGCTATCTGTTCCGGGGTCTGATGACACCCGGTATAAATCACCTCAAATCCGGCATCGCGAAAACACCTGGCAAGCACCCTTGCACCCCTGTCGTGTCCGTCGAGACCCGGTTTTGCAACCATAATACGAAGTTTCCTGTCCGCCATTTACCTATCCTCCCTGCGTGATTTTCCTAATACATTGCCGGATCGCTGTATTCGCCGTAAACTTCACGATATACGTCACATACTTCCTGAAGGCTGGCGAGATTCTTTACTGCCTCTATACAATAGGGCATTACATTGTCCCCCTTTTTGCAGGCATTCTTCAGATCATCGAGGCTTCTCTTGACTGCCTTGCTGTCACGTTTTCTTCTGACCGCTTCCAGCCTGGCCATCTGCTCCTTTTCGACACGGTCTTCAATGTCGAGGAAGGGGATTTTCTGTTCTTCGCCGGTGACGTATTTATTGACTCCCACCATGATCTTTTCGTTCGCTTCCAACTGCCGCTGATATTTGTATGCGGCATCAGCGATTTCCATCTGCGGAAATCCCTTTTCGATGGCCTTGACCATTCCGCCCATCTCATCGATTTTTTCTATATATTCCCAGGCCTGTTCTTCCATTTTATTGGTCAGAGACTCAACAAAATAGGAACCGGCCAGGGGATCGATGGTATTCGCCACACCCGTTTCCTCGGCGATTATGTGCTGTGTTCTGAGGGCAATTTCCGCCGCATGTTCCGTTGGGAGGCACCATACCTCATCGAGAGAGTTGGTGTGGAGCGACTGGGTTCCACCGAGCACGGCGGCAAGGGCCTCAACGGCGGTACGAATGACATTGTTATAGGGTTGCTGGGCCGTCAGAGAACATCCCGCTGTCTGGGTATGAAACCTCATCCACCATGACCTCTCGTCCTTTGCCTTAAAACGGTCCCGCATTACCTTTGCCCATATCCTTCGGGCAGCACGCATCTTACATATCTCTTCAAAGAAATCTATATGGGAATTGAAGAAAAAGGAAAGTCTGGGGGCAAAGGCGTCGACCTCAAGGCCCTTTCTCCTTATCACATCCTCCACATACTCGATACCATCCCTCAGGGTAAAGGCGAGTTCCTGCACGGCTGTCGAGCCCGCTTCCCGTATATGATAGCCACTTATGCTGATGGTGTTCCAACGGGGCACGAACTTCGCCCCAAATTCGACGGTATCGCTGACTATTTTAACTGACGGCTCGGGCGGACACATAAAGGTCTTCTGTGCAATGAATTCCTTCAGCATATCGTTCTGAATCGTGCCGCCTATTTTGGTAAGAGGTACGCCCTGAATCTCCGCAGCGGCACAATACATGGCCCACAGAACCGATGCGGGAGGATTGATCGTCATGGACGTGGTGATCTTATCTAGGGGAATTCCTTCAACGAGTTGCATGAAATCCTCAAGCGTGTCGATTGCCACACCGCATTTTCCGCATTCGCCGCGGGCCTTCGGATCACCCGTGTCATATCCCATGAGGGTGGGAAAATCGAAGGCGGTACTGAGACCTGTCTGCCCCTGTTTCAGCAGCATATGCCAGCGCTGGTTGGTGTCCTTCGCGCTCCCCATCCCGGAAAACATGCGGAAGGTCCAGTATCTGCCACGGTAGCCGGTGACCTGATTTCCCCTGAGGTAGGGAAACTGACCCGGATATCCTATGTCCCGGGCAAAATCCATATCTTTTATGTCTTCCGGTCCATAGATTCGGTTGATTTCAAGATCCGACACCGTCGACCATCGTTCTTTCTGGTCCAAAGACTTGGCGACGGTCTTCTTTACTTCATCCTCCCATTTCTTCCTGAGCTCACCCGATTGTGTGAGCACATCCTTGTCGAAATACACCTCATCCCCTCCCTTCTGCCGAATCTACCAACAGTCTCTTACTATAAGGTTTCTTGTTGAAATCACTTAGACTTCCCCCCGATCAGCCGGACATATTTACCTGAAAATAATCCGGCCCTTCAACCAAAACCTATTTTAGTTAACAACTTTTTTACATTGTGGCAAGATAAGATTTTTTGCATCCTCTTTATAAAAACACAAGCTCTTCCGTCTTTAATGGGATAAAAAACGCTTGACTCATTAACCATTGTCAAATATCCATTCATGTGAAGTTTTTCTGCAAAAAAGGAGGAGTTTGATGAAAAACGAGAATGACGTAGTATTGCTCAGCGCCTGCAGAACACCTTTAGGCGTATTCCAAGGGGGTGTCAGCAAGCTCCCCGCCACCGATCTTGGCGCAATTGTAATTAAAGAAGCTATTAACCGGGCAGGCCTTCGGCCGGAAGATGTGGATGATGTCATAATGGGAATGGTGCTTCCCTGCGGATACGGGCAGAATCCTGCGAGGCAGGCCTCCATAAAGGGTGCCATCCCTGTCGATAAAGGAGCCCTCACGGTAAACAAGGTATGCGGCTCCGGACTTATCTCCGTTGTTATCGCGGCCCAGTATGTGGCAACGGGTTTCGCCGACATTGCTGTCGCCGGGGGCATGGAAAACATGAGTGCCGCTCCACATTATCTCCCGAATTCAAGGCTCGGGATAAGAATGGGAACGGGTGAGCTTCTTGACCATATGGTACACGACGGTCTCTGGGATGTGGTCAATGATTTTCACATGGGGATAAGCAACGATCTTATCTCGGAGAAATGGGGTGTGAGCAGAAAAGAACAGGATGCCTTTGCCTGTATGTCATACGAGAGGGCGGTAAACTCGATAAAAGAGGGGCTGTTTACGGACGAGATTATACCCGTTGATATACCCGACAGGAAAAAGGGCACCGTAACAATAGATACCGATGAGGGACCACGACCGACAAGTATGGAGGCACTCTCCGCCATGAAACCGGCCTTCCAGAAAAATGGTTACGCAACTGCCGGAAATTCATCGATTATCAGCGATGGGGCGTCGGCCCTCGCAGTGACATCGAGGAAAAAGGCCCGGGAAATGGGGCTTCCCATCCTCGCAAAAATCGTGGCGTCCGCCTCTGCGGGAATCGATCTCAAATACGTCCTCATGGCACCGATATATTCGATCCCAAAGGCCCTGAAAAGAGCGGGCATGGATATTTCCGATATTCAGCTGCACGAGGTTAATGAGGCCTTTGCAGGGTCTACATTCGCCGTAAGAAGGGAGCTCGGCATCGACGAGGAAAAGCTCAACGTCAACGGCGGTTCCATCGCCCTCGGTCATCCAATCGGTGCATCGGGAGCCCGCGTCCTGACAACACTCATGTATGAAATGGGAAGGCGTAAGGCGGAGATCGGGCAGGCATCGCTCTGTCTGGGGGGCGGAGAATCCGTAACCATGATCATAGAGAGGGAGGGATAGATGGCAAAAAAACCGGTTAAAAAATGGAAATCCTTTGGTCAGAGAATACGGTCCATACGGGAAGACAAGGGTCTCAGTCTGGAAGACCTCGCCCACGAAACGGGATATTCCTTTGAAATCCTCAAGAAAGTCGAGGAAGACAAGACGGTACCTCCCGTATCGCTTGTTCTCCAGCTCAGCCGTACTTTCAAGGTAGACATTTCCCAGATCGAATCGGAAGAGGAAAAAAAGGCATCGAAGCAACGTGTCAAAAGCCATAAAAAAAGGGTGGCTTCCTATGCATACACTTCATTGACCCGGCATGGCCTGGACAAACATTTACGGTCCTATCTCGTGACCATAGATCCGAAGACAAAGCATAAAGGCGTCGAATACCACCACGAGGGAGAGGAATTTATCTACGTATTGAAAGGTGGCCTCACCATACAGGTGGGAGAAAACCTGACAAAACTGAAACCGGGGGAAAGCATCCATTTCAATTCCGCCCTTCACCATAAACTCGACAACCCGACGGAGGAAACCACTGAACTCCTCGTCGTTGTCTACACACCATAGGGGAGGACATGACATTGTTTCACATCACCAGTGAGCAGGAAATGGTCAGATTAATGGCCAAGGATTTCGCGAAAAAGGAACTCGAACCCTATGCGGGCGAGAGAGATGAAAAAGAGATCTTCCCCGAAGAGGTTATAAAAAAGATGGGCCAGCTCGGGTTCATGGGGATGATGATCCCCCCGGAATACGGAGGTACCGGTGCCGGCGCCGTCAGCTACTGCCTGGCCTTGCAGGAAATCGCCTATGCGTGTGCATCCTCGGCAGTAACCATGTCGGTGGCAAATCTTTCTGCCGAACCCCTCTTAAAATACGGAAGCGAAGAACAGAAAACCAAATATTTACCACTCCTGGCAAGCGGAGACCTGCTCGGGGCCTTTGCCGTGACGGAACCGGAGGCAGGATCGGATCCGGGAAGCATGACAACAAAAGCGGAAGATAGGGGCGATTATTATCTCGTTAACGGGTCAAAGAACTTTATCACCAACGGTGGATACGCCGGCCTGATCAATCTTATCGCACGTACGGACGGCAAAAAGGGAAACCGGGGATTGTCCGCCTTCATCGTCGAGGAGGGACTCCCCGGCTTTATTGTAGGGAAAAAAGAGAAAAAGATGGGGTTGAAGGCGTCGAATACAGTCGAGCTTATCTTCGATGACTGCAGAATTCCCAAGGAGAATCTCCTGGGGAGAGAAGGGCAGGGATTCAAGGTTGCCATGACGGCGCTCGACAGCGGCCGCATCGGGATTGCTTCCCAGTCACTGGGCATCGCCCGTGCCTGTTTGGATGAGGCTGTCAGCTACGCAAATACACGGAAACAGTTCGGGAGAAATATCGGCTCATTCCAGGCAATTCAGTGGATGGTTGCCGATATGGCCACCGAGATCGAGGCGGCGAGTCTTCTTGCGCTCTCTGCCGCCCATCGAAAGGATATGGGAATTCCCTTCACAAAGGAAGCCTCCATGGCAAAGCTCTTTGCCTCGGAACTCGCAAACAGAGCGGCCTACAAGTCTCTCCAGGTTCACGGCGGCTATGGTTATATGACGGAATTCAAGATTGAACGACTCTACAGAGACGCGAGAGTCACCGCCATCTACGAGGGAACGTCCGAAATCCAGAGGATTGTCATCGCACGCGACGTTATGGGGGGATAGGAGTACACGACACTGTATACAAGGGTCTCGGAGAGAGAGTCAAATATTTGTATTTCAGTATATTAACTCTCAAATTCCCCTTTCAGCCGGGATATGTCCTCCAGGACCTCCCGGGATCCCGCTTCCATTGATTTCAATATTTCGATGGCCTTTTCCTTGGCTGATTGCTCGGCATCTACCAATCCCGCCATCTCCGACATATCGGTGGTAAACACATTGAAACGATCGAGCAAGGTTTCCAGAAGATTTTCCGAGACACTATCGACAAGCTTGTATAAATACTGAAACTTCAGGTTTTCCTTGTAGTCTTTCAAATGGAAAACGATAGAACTTTCCGTCTCCTGCTTTATCCTCTTGACCCCGTCTTTCAGCGCAAAGATTTCCCCCTCCTGTTCGTTTTGAATCGGTTTCTTCATCAGTTTTTTCAGGATCTTTACAACATTATAAAATCCGCGGCGCATGATAGCCTCCGTACGAATCTTGGCGGTGTAGCGAAAGGTGGAAACAAGGGGGGGAGCACTCAGGGCATCGCGCCTCTTCAGGCCCTCCATGTCAACGGAATGCATTTCAGCCGTCATGTAACTCCTCGATGAGATGCCAAGGCCTTTCAGGGTTTCTTCATGTTTTTGCAGGACATCCCTCACCAGGGTGTCATATGAATCGACAGTTGTATCGAGTACGTCCCTGAACTTTCCCTCCTCCTTTTTTATAAACTCTATCAATCGAGGATTTATCGTCTCCGCCATATAACGATCGAGTGCCCGCTTGAAATCCTGAAATATCATATACAGCGTCGTTGAGAATCCCATCTCCTCAATATCACTCTCATTTTTGCTATAATCAACCGTATATTTCTTTACAAATCCGTTAATATCCTTGGCCAGATCGCCATAACGGACGTCAAGAAATCTGTCCACATCCCTGCCGAGTTCACGCTTCACCTTTTGTGAGGTCCCGTCGAGCGTGTTTTTTATCAGCGATTTCTGCTGATTCAATTTTTCCCTCGCCGTCTCTATCTTCTTTAAAACCTCTCGTGCTCCCTCCGTATTTCTCCTTAGGATATCACTGTTGATCTCTGTCCAGTCATGAAGACCGGCCGTGATGATTCCCACACGCTCCACGTGATTTTTCAAAAGGAGAGTAAATCGGTCGCGGGTGAGCTTCTCAAAGAATGTAGACAGGAATTGCGCCCTTTCACTGTGAGAAAAATCGGAGAATTCCTTTTCGTTTTGCCATTGCTCCATCCGTACACGGTCTCGCCGGGTTATGTTGTCGTCAAGCCCGTCGAGAAGATGAAAGAGGGTGGAAAAGGTAAAGAGCTTCGGCCCCGGTTTTACCACCGATAGCTCTTCTCTTATCCTTGCAACTACCGCCTTGAGGCCCTCGATATCCTCATGTTCGTTAAAGTCGCAGTTTACGACAAAAAAGATGTTCTCCATGAGCCCCATTTTTCTGATTATGGAGAGGAATCGCATATCGGCCTGACGTATGCCCGTCCTGCTGCTTAAAATATAAATGATCAGGTGGGACCGAAGGAGGTAATCCTGAATCATCGCAAGGTGGAGAGGGTTGAGGGAATCAATTCCCTGGCAGTCGGCAATTTCAATGTTTTCTCCGAGAATTTCCCCGCCCGGGATCCCCAGTTCCAGGTCTTTCAGATAGACGGCGAGCGAATCATCGCCGACGAAATCCTTGTGCCGGGAAAAATTCGATTTTTCAAATCTCTGTAATTCACTGCTCCGGCCGATCATTTCTCTTACACGGCCATACCCCTTTAAATACGACGTCAGCAATACACCATTTACATCGAGTGTTTCCTTTGAAATCAGCTTTTCCACACTCACTGAATTCAGGGCCTTTTCCAACTCCCGGCGATCCTCCTCACGACGTATGTCAAATCCGCCGTCACCGGGATGCCAGTTAAGAGACGGAAAGAGTATCATGGCCTGCTGCATGTCTGTATTAACGTCATCCCAGGTTTTAAAGTCGAGGGACGCCTTCAGTTGGGAGCTTTTTCGGATCCGCGTCACTATGGAGGTAACAACGCCGGCCCCCCGTTTCAGGTGGTCTCCCCCCAAGAGGGAGTTGACGAAGGTACTCTTTCCGGATTTTATGGCCCCGACGACGGCGACCCTTAGTATGTCGTCATGGATCTGTTCCGCTATGCTGTGCCCCACTTTTTCCCATCCGTCGAAGGGAAATTTGGACATGCCCGGGATCGTCCTGGCATTCTCAAAGAGGGAGAGAATGTCGGTGTTTATCTGAAGAAGATCGCTCTTCATTGCATCAAAATCATGTATATCGGTGTTCATTTCATACTACTCCGGATTCACGAGAGACAGATTTCAGAAATACGATTGATTTCTCTATCATACTCATAAATAATTTAACAGGCGGGGGACAGGGGAATGCCTTTGTCACGAGGGCTGTTCCCGCTTAACCAATTATAATATCGTCGAGAGCCCTTTTCGGAACGTGATGTATTTTATCACTGTCCCTCCAGTATTGTATGCTGTCGGAAGGACCAATGGTTTCTATTACCGCCTTTTCTCTCGGTTTACCAAGGGCAAGAACAAGAAGGATATCGTACCCTTCAGGAATCCCGAGGGAATCACGGAGCATCTCCCGTTTTATCGAGGCGATCATGCATCCCCGCAGGCCCTTTTCGGCTGCACCGAGCATTATGCTCTGGGCGGCGATACCGTAGTCACATCCCAATGACATGGTTGTTCCCTTGTCATCAAGGATCACGATGTATGCAGCGGGCCGTTCCCCTTCGGGCGGACCGGGCCAGTCTTCAAAATAGGCAGCCCAGGCAAGTGCTTGAAATATCTTATCATTCTTTTCAGGGTCATTAGAAACAATGTACCTGAGCGATTGCACATTTCCGGCAGATCCGCTCAACCTGGCAAGATCAACCAGTTCTTTTAGTATATCGATTCCGATCACATAATCCTGGAAAAATCGACGACAACTCCTGTTTTTTGTCACCAACTCCTTCAGCATTTTTATTCCTCCTCACCTGCGGGATATGATACTGCAGGAAAAAACTCAATCTTCACCATTTCTTTAACGCAATGAAATAATATTGAACTGAGCCGCGAGCGAAGAAAGAAAATTTTTTCCTGAACAGTCAGAGCTTCCCCCGCAACTTGTCAAAGTTATACGGGATTGCGGGGAGTTTCAATAGTACCGGGGCAGAAAAACCAAAGAACAGTGGAGTAATGTTAAACCGGGATGTATATAATTTCAATATATTTTCAAAAATATGTTAGTATTTTCAACTTCGCTATTCATTTGATGAATAATATCTTTATAAACTAATTTTTCGGTGAACCAGATGGCCAGAAAATTATTCGCAGCGACAGCGATACTGCTTGTCATGCTTTTCCTTCTGTCATGCAGGGTACCATGGGATGAAAGGGCATCGAAAGCTCCTTTTGGTCCTCGGGATGAAGCAATGGTCAAGCGTCTCATCAATCTCGGAAATCATAGTTTTGAAAAGACGCAGCATGAAGCCGCCGTTAATTATTACGGAGACGCGATAGAGCTCCTTCAAGGCCGGGAGGGTTCCAACCTGATTAATGCTCACTATAACAGGGGGCTCGCCCATTTCAAAAAGGGTAGCTACGAGAGTGCCATCAGGGATTTCACCCGGGTTATTCAGCTGAACCCGAATGACAGCCGCGCCTATTACAACCGGGGAAATGCCCTGGCACTGACAAACTTTCACAAAAGTGCAATCGACGATTACTCACGGGCAATCAAGCTAAGCCCTGAAAAGGCCTATCTCTACTACAGCCGGGGACTCACCTATCAGGAAGAAAGTGCGACCTACGATAGGGCGATTGCCGACTTTACAACGGCAGTGACACTAAACCCCAAAGATAAGAAATCTTACTGCTTTTTGGGAATAACCCATTATAAAAAAAAGAATTACAGAGCGGCGCAAAAATATTTCGGTAAGGCACTCTCTATCGACCCCGCCTATGCCGAAGCTATCACGGGTCGTGGCCAGGCATATCTGAGATCGGGAAAAACAGAAAAGGCCCTCTCGGACTTTAAAAAAGCCTGCGATATGGGCGACGATACAGGCTGCACAATGCTGAAGCTGCTTACCTCAAAAAAGCCTGATCTTCGTGCACAACCGAAGGAGGGAGGTACTGAATAAATGAAAAAAACTCTATTCAATAAACTGGCCTTGGGGTTTTTAATATGCCTTATCATTTATACCGTAGTGGGATTTCTCGTCCTTCCGCTCATCGTCAAGCCCGTTCTGACGGACAAGCTCACCCAGCTTCTCCAGAGAGATGTTTCCATTGAAAAGATACGGATTAATCCATACAGTCTTTCCCTTACCATAGGCGGCATCGAGATCAAGAAGAGGGAAAGTTCGGAGATTCTCGCCGCGTGGTCGGAGTTCTATGTAAATCTCCAGAGTTTTTCATCACTCGTTAAACGTGCCATCGTCGTTAAAGAACTATACTTGAGGGAACCATTCCTCCGAATTGAAAGAGACACCAAAGGGGATATGAACATTTTGTCCCTTTTCCCAAAGACCGAAGGAGAGAATTCACAAAGGGACAGCAACGAGGAGGCTACCGAAGAGGGCCTCGCCATACGAATGGATTTGATTGAATTAGAGGGGGGTGAAATATTTTTTTCCGACAGTTCCCGTCCGGAGACCTTTCAAACAACGCTTCGTCCCATCTCGTTCTATCTACTCAATCTTGACACCACAGGGGAAAGTGAGTCCGATTTCAAGCTGTCCCTGGAAAGTGAAATTGGGGAGGAAATCACGCTCCAGGGAAGTTTCCGACTCAACCCCTTGATCTCCGAGGGAACAGTCGAAATAAGGGACCTTTCCGCTCCAAAATACTCCCCCTATTACGGGGACATGATCGCCTTTGATATCGAAAAGGGGTCCCTCACCGTCAGAACGGAATACAGCTATGACGGAAGCAGAGAATTGACGGCGACACAGCTTGCCAATCTCAGTCTCTCCCTGAGAGAAGCCCTGTTGCGACAGGAAACACTCGAGTTTTTCAAGGTGGACACCTTTCTTGTTGAAAATACAGACATTGATCTCAATAAAAAGACGATAGAAATCGGCAATATGTCAGCGTCAAAGGGGGAACTGACACTGGTCCGTGAAAGTGACGGGACACTGAATGTCAGCACCCTCGTCCCGCCCGCCGATGGCGAGGAGAAACTCGAGGAGAACGTGGATGATGAAATCCCCTGGATTGTCACGGTAAAAACCCTTGCAACTGATGGATATACGGTGACATTTGAAGACCGATCAACGGGCCAGCCTGTCATAGTGAAACTGGAGAATGTCGAGCTGGCGGGTGAAAACATCTCCACAGTGAAAGAGAGCCGTGGACATCTGCGTCTCGATCTTCAGGAGCAACTGGGCGGCACCTTTTCCACCGAAGGAACGGTGGGTGTGAGCCCGCTCTTTGCCGATTTTTCCATGAAACTGTCAGATTTTCATATCACTCCCTTTCAGCCCTATGTGTCGGAGGTTGCAGCTTTGATAATACAAAAGGGAGGCATCTCGACAGAGGGAAACCTGATAGTGGAAGAGGGAGGCGGGGGCACCCCTTCAGTTACCTTCAAGGCCGATGGTGTACTTTCGGATTTTTCATCGGCAGATTCAGTGAAAGGGGAGGATTTTTTCAACTTTACCTCCCTCCGCTTTGACAAGCTGACTCTACACTACAATCCCAACAGCCTTACAATGGGTGAGATATCACTTTCGGATTTTTATGCCAAAATAATAATAAATTCCGACCAGACGCTCAATACAAGCGAGATATTCAGGGGAAAGGCGGGGGGAAATGAGCCCATTCGAGAAAAAGAAAAAGCAGAAGAAAAAGGCGAACCCTTCTTTGAAAAAATGGATCTCGGCACCGTACGTCTCAAAAATGGACACATAAGCTTCACTGACCGTTTCATCAAACCCAATTACACGGCGGATCTCTTTGAGATAGGAGGGAGCATATCAGGGCTTGTCTCCGAGGAAACGGCCCTCGCCGATGTCGATCTTACGGGAAAACTGGACAAAACGATCCCCTTAACAATAACAGGAACCACCAACCCGCTGAAGGAGGATTTTTTTGCAGACCTGACAATTAAATTTGAAAACATAGAACTCGGCCCCCTGACGCCTTACTCCCAGAAACACCTTGGCTATCCCATCGATAAGGGGAAACTATTTCTCAATCTGACATACAAAATTGATAAACGGACAATCGAATCTGATAACAAGATTTTCATAGACCAGTTCACCCTCGGCGATGCCGTTGAAAGCCCCGATGCTACCAAGCTCCCCGTCAAGCTCGCTATTTCCCTTCTCCAGAACAGAAAGGGAGAAATCGACCTTGATGTTCCCGTTTCGGGAAGTCTCGACGACCCGGAGTTCAGTGTTGGTTATTTTATCTTTAAAATCATCGGCAACATCATTGAAAAAGCCGTGACCTCGCCCTTCGCACTCATAGGTGGGTTGGCAGGGGGCGGCGAAGAACTGGGTTACGTTGAATTTGACTATGGGAGTACTGTAATCGTCGAGGAAAATGCCGAAAAACTGAATAAGCTCGATGAGGCGCTCTATAGCAGACCCCTTCTCAAGCTGGAAATAGAAGGACATGCCGATACGGTGAGCGACAGGGCTATGCTCGCAAAGTCCCTCCTGGAGAAAAAAATAAAGTCCGCCAAACTCAAGGATAATGCGAGCAGGGGATTGCCGTCCATCTCTCTCGAAGAAATCATAATAGCGCCCGAAGAGTATGAAACCTATCTCGCCATTGCCTTCAAAGAAGAGGGCCTCCCCGAACCGGAAGGGGAGAAAAAAGCCGAAGAAATGGAACGTCGTTTATCGGATACAATAACGGTCACTGACGACGACCTGAGACAGCTTGCATATCAGCGGGCCTCGATGATACGGGACTATATTCTCGCCTCCGGAAAGGTTGAAAAGGAAAGGATCTTCCTTTTGGAACCGAAATCACTGATGCCGGAAAAACGGGAAAATATTAAGGACAGTCGTGTCGATTTCAACCTGAAATGAAAATTCTCAGCATAGGAGTGTAGAAATGACAAAGGCAAAGGAAAACGATCTTCACATCTTTCTGAAACCTACCATGGCCATAGACTGCGATACACCCGAAGTCGTTGAATTTGCACGATCATCTGCGAAGCGGGCAAAAACCGACAGGGATGCAGCCGTTAACTTATTCTATGCCGTTCGCGATGAAATCAAATACAATCCCTATCAGGTAACGATCTCACCGGAGGAGTTCAGGGCAAGCATGGTTCTTGAAAAAAAATCGGGGTGGTGCGTGGAGAAGGCGATACTCCTTGCCGCGGCAGCACGGGCCCTTAAAATCCCCAGCAGGCTCGGTTGTGCGAATATCCGGAATCATCTCATTTCCGAATCGATTAAAGAGTTTATGAAAACCGACCTCTTTGTCTTTCATGGATTTACCGAGTTTTATCTCGACGGAAGATGGATAAAGGCAACACCCGCCTTTGATATAGAAATGTGCCGGGAGATCGATATCGATCCCGTAGAATTTGACGGCACGACGGATGCGATTTTTAACAAATACGACAGGAATGGAAGCCTGCACATTGAATATGTTGATGATCTGGGCACCTTCGCCGATCTTCCTCTGGATGAGATTATTGAGGCGTTCAAGAAATACTATCCCCATTTTTTCGATGAGTCTTCCCCGGTAAAATGGTAACGAAAACGGAAAAAGACACCATAAAACCATATATTACGAAAGACGGCTCTTCGATACGGGAGCTTATGCATCCGGAGAAACATGGAAATGTGAAACAGAGCCTAGCAGAGGCCATAGTCTCTATCTGAACGGAAACCCTTCTGCATAAGCATGTGAAAACGGAGGAAATCTATCATATCGCGGAAGGGAGGGGGTTAATGACCGTGGGAGAAGAGGTTTTTGCCGTCAAGGCCGGTGATTCTGTCTATATACCGCCTGAGACGCCTCACAGGATCAAAAACACGGGGAATACGGTACTGAGGATACTTTGCTGCTGCGCGCCTCCCTATTCCCACGAAAACACCCTCTTGGCGATTGACGAATAAGACGATTTGGGCTATTTTATCTTTACCCCCATGAGTGATGTCACTATGAATTCTCTTGTTCGCGGCATAAAAATTGTGTGGGTTGGTTTCTGGATGAGCTTCGCCTCTATCCTGCTCTTCCTCCCGATAACTCTATCAGCATTCCTGAGCAGAACGGGAAATCTCCCCTTCTCTATATCAAAGGCGTGGGCATGGATAATGCTCAAGGTAACCTGGGTGCATCCCGAAATAAAGGGAACGGAACATATCCGGAAAAACCAGTCGTATATCATTATCTCCAATCATCAATCCCAGTTCGACATTCTTGCCCTTGTGACGAAGCTGGGCATGCAATTTCGCTGGATAATCAAAAAGGAACTCCGGAAAATACCGCTCTTTGGATATGCCCTCTACAAATCAAGAAACATATATATCGACAGATCAGACAGGGAAAAGGCCGTCGAAAGCATCCGTGAGGGGGTATCGAGGCTTCCAAAAGGGGCGAGTATCATGTTTTTTGCAGAGGGAACGAGATCTCCCGACGGGAAAATCCATCCCTTCAAAAAGGGCGGTTTCATCACGGCATTGGAGGCGGGGCTTCCCATTCTTCCTATCACCGTCAATGGAAGCAGAAAAATCCTGCCCAAAAAAGGCGTGGAATTTCATTCAGGACCGATCGAGGTGATTGTAAGCAGCCCTATAGCTACCGGGGACTATGCCCCTGAGAGCATCGATGACCTTATCGAAAAAACCAGAGGTATTATCGTTTCCAATTTCAATCCTCATTACCCGGAAGAAAGGCCGATATAACATGGAGGGAGGTCCTAAAACAGTATCTCCCCGTTGATAAAGGTTTCTATTCCTGAAGCATACCCCGTTTCACCGCATCGCTAATAAGTTGTGACGTATATTCCCACAAGACAGGGGCGCCCTCATTCACGACACTGTTTCTTCTCACAACCTGACCGCTCTTTATGCCGTGCTCTCTCCACATTTCCCCACCGGTGTTGTAATTGTTGATAAGGGGCTGCACTCTGTCCAATGCGGCGGCAAAACGGGCCTCCGCCGTCTTCCCCTCTTCGAATTCCCGCCACAGTCCTTCGAACTCCCGGGCCTGATCCTCGGGCAGGATGCCGAAGATACGTTTTGCGCCCTTCTCCTCGCGCTCACTCTGATCCAGAGTCCCTTTTTCGTCATAACAGTAGGTATCACCTGCATCGATCTCAACCAAATCATGAATTAAGGCCATTTTTATGACCTTAAGGATGTCGACATCGCTCTCTCGGGCATATTCGGAGAAGAGAATCGCCATTACGGCGATATGCCAGGAGTGTTCCGCAGAATTTTCCCTTTTGGATTTATCGACCAGGATGGTCTGCCTGAGAACACTCTTCAGCTTATCGATTTCGATTACAAAGTTTATCTGTCTCTCCAACCGTTCAGCCACCATTTTTTATACCCCTTCCGATAGTATTTATCCGCCCATGGAATGGATAGTATACCTTCAAATTGTCCTCATTTCAAATAACATGCCCGGCGAGACCCATAGAACTATTGACTGATGGCCGTACTTAATGATAATCCATCGGCCGTTGGTGTGATTTTCCCTGCATCACGAGTCAAAAGGCATAACAACATGATATCATTACAAAACATTTCGAAACAGTTCGGAGGAAAACACCTTTTCAGGGATCTTTCCCTTCATATTGGCGATAAAACGCGGATGGCCATCGTGGGACCGAACGGTGCGGGAAAGTCCACATTGATGAAGATTATCACGGGCCACATTGACGCAGATTCCGGACAGATTCAGAGATCCCGATTTGATACCTCTGGGTACCTTCCCCAGGATAATGTCTACCATAGCGGCCTTACCCTCTATGAAGAGACGGCACAGGCCTTTGAAGAACTGAATAGCCTCCACAAGCGGCATGAAGAAATAAGCTCTATAATCGGCGATATATCGTCTGGGGACGGTGCCGGGGCTTCTGATCTCAGGGGACGTGTTGCCGAGCTTGCGGAAATTCAGGAAGCCCTCGATCACCGGGATGGATACAATACTGAAACGAGAATCAAAAAGGTCCTCTTCGGTTTAGGCTTCCAGGAAAAGGACATGCCCCGGATGACGGAAGAGTTCAGTGGAGGATGGCAGATGAGAATAGAGCTCGCGAAGCTCCTTCTGAAAGAACCATCGGTCCTCCTTCTCGATGAACCGACAAACCATCTCGATATCGAATCCCTTGAATGGATAGAGCACTATCTCCTCTCCTACGGCGGATCGATCGTCCTCGTATCTCATGACAGCAGATTTCTCGACAACCTCGTCGAAAGGGTGGTAGAGATATCGATGGGAACGGCTACCGAATACACGGGCATGTATTCCTCCTATCTCGAACAGAAGGAACAGCGTCTCGAAATCCTGCATGCAACCTATCAGAATCAAAAGAAGATGATTGAAAAGACGTCGCGCTTCATCGAGCGTTTCCGCTATAAAAACACGAAGGCAAAGCAGGTGCAGAGCCGTATCAAGATGCTCGAAAAGATGGATCGCCTCTCAATAGGAAAAAACGAAAAGGATATATCTTTCAAATTCCCCGAACCTCCCCGGGCCGGACGCGTCGTCATGGAGCTTGAAACCATTCGAAAATCGTACGGAAAGAACACCGTATTTGATAATATTTCTCTACAGATAGAGAGGGGCGACAGGATTGCCCTTCTCGGAGTAAATGGCTCGGGAAAATCCACCCTTGCCCGCATCATCGCCGGAACGGAATTGTTCCAGGGAGGCGAGAGAAACCCCGGTCACAATGCACAGATATCCTACTATGCCCAGAACATGGCGGAAGAGCTCGACGAAGCGAAGACCGTTATTCGGACACTCGATGATACCGCAACCTTGAAATCCCCCGGTGAACTGAGGACGTTGCTCGGATCCTTTCTCTTCACCGACGAAGATGTCTTCAAGTCCGTTTCCGTCCTTTCGGGCGGTGAAAAGAGCCGGCTTGCCCTCGCAAAGATGCTCCTGAAACCGGCAAACCTGCTTATCATGGATGAGCCGACAAATCACCTCGATATCAGATCGAAGGTCATCCTGCAGGAGAGCCTGGAGGCCTATACCGGCAGCTATGTGATCGTCTCTCACGACAGGGACTTTCTTGCCCCCCTCATAAACAAGGTTGTGGTCCTGAGGGAGGGCGGTCTCGATCTCTATCACGGAAATGTTGATGACTACCTGGAAAAATATCACAGGGAACAGGAAGCGAAAGCGTTAGAGGGGAAAGAACAGGATCCCTCTTCCACCTCTCGTGTAAGAGACAAACGGAGGGAGGAGGCGCAATTACGACAGGAACGATACAGGAAACTGAAGCCCCTTCGTGACACCCTTCATATGATAGAGTCAGAGATTGAAACCACGGAGAAGAAAAAATCCGAAATGGAAGATTCCTTCGCCCGTCAGGAGACTTACAGTGATGATACGCTCATCCAGTCACTCAGCGCCACATACAGAAAAACCAAAGCCCACCTGGAGTTACTCTATGACAAGTGGGCAAAAACAGAGGATAAAATTGAAGAAATTATGAAACTCTACGGGGATTCAGGCTCACGCTGATATTCCCTGTTAAGAAAGGACCGTTTCTACCTCGCCTCTCAGCCAGTCCACCCATGTATCGATTCCCTCGCCCGTCTTGCAGGAAACTTCAATAATCCGTATATCGGGATTCAGGGTCGTCACCCTCTGCTTCAATGCCCCGAGATCAAAATCCTCGTGATCGAGATAATCTATCTTGTTCACGAGCAGGACGTGACAGATGGAAAACATGAGGGGGTACTTGAGGGGTTTATCATCCCCTTCGGGAACACTTAATATCATTGCGTTTTTGGTGGCACCTGTGTCAAACTCGGCAGGACAGACAAGATTGCCCACGTTTTCTATGATAACAAGGTCCAGTGAGTCTAAATCCAGTGCATCGAGGCCCTGTGTCACCATGGCGGCATCGAGATGACAGAACCCTCCCGTTCTCAGCTGTATGGCGGTGGTTCCGCTCTCTGCAATAACCTTTTCCGCATCCACCGTCGAATCAATATCGGCCTCAATAACACCAACCCGTATATCATGCTTTATTTTTTCCAGCGTCCTGAGAATCAGGCTTGTCTTGCCTGCCCCCGGCGATGACATGAGATTCAGGAGGTAGGCCTTTTCCCCCCTCATCCTCTCCCGCACCTCCGATGCCATGTCTTCGTTATCGGAAAGAATGTCCTCCTTGACTTCTATGAGCCGTACCTCATCCATTATTGAACCTCCATATCTTTCACGTAATACTCCCGTCCCGATATTAGCGTGAAGTTTTTCGTGCTTCCGCATTCGGGACAGGCTATCTCTTTTTTCTCCTTAATCTTGGCCTCAAAGGAACGAGAGCAGCCGTTACACCTCATGACAACAGGCGCCCTTTCTATCTTCAGTTTTGCCTTCTCTGCAACGGTATCCTTGCTCAGATAATCGAAATATCGCTGGATCCATTCATCCTCAAGATCGCTCAACTCCCCGATTCGCAGAGTAATGGAGAGTACTCTTTTTACATTATTGGTATGAGCATGTTTGACCACAACATCAAGTATGCTCTGCGTTATCGGCAGTTCATGCATATCAGAACTCCACATCATGTAGTGGGAAAAGAGGCCTTTTCTTACTCAATACGTTTGCCTCTCTTCATCGTTATCCATCACGGGCGTATGCTTACAATGCTTTTTCTCAAATGTCTACAGATTTCCGCAAGGCTTGACTCTCGCTCCTTTATTCACTATAAATAGCCCCTCGGAAGACCCCGACATGCAAAGAAAGGCGTATCGATGAAAAGGATAATAACCTTCGAGACGAGGGAGAGAGAAGAGCTTGTCGATATCACCGAAGAGGCGAGGGCCATTGTCTCCGAATACGGAGAGGGATGCAATCTTTGCGCGCTCTATGCCCAGGGCGCCACGGCAGCCATTATGGTTCAGGAAAACTGGGACCCCAATATAAAGAAAGATGTCCTTGACTGCCTGAGAATCATTGCTCCGAAGGGACAATGGATTCATGACAGAATTGACGGAAACGGCGATGCACACATAAAGGCGGGCATTATTGGACCCTCGGAGGTCATTCCCGTCCACGAAGGAAAGCTTCTTCTCAGTACCTGGCAGAATGTCTTCTTCTGCGAGTTTGACGGTCCCCGCTCCTCGCGAAAAGTGGTCGTCACACTTATTTGAGTGACATACCCCCGTCGGGGGAGATGTTTCACGTGAAACATTTTTCCGAATCTGAATTACCCTGCATCATACCCGGGTATTATGGGGACGGAAGACCAGAAGCTTTTTACTGCGAACAAATCCTCCAAGTTTACGGCGGTCATGTTTGTTTCAGGGGACATTCTTTGCAGCGGGGCTCTCGCCTGCAGAACTGTTTTCCCGTGTTTACAAGAAGGGCATGGTATTGATTATAGAGTGAGGCGTCCGGCGCAAGGTGTGTCATGAAAAGTTTCTGTATGTCGCCATAGCTGTAATCGTCGTCAATTATTCCGTGTCGTCCGAGGATCCTTCTCGTATAGGCATCGACGACAAAAACGGGCTTCCCTCCTCCATAGAGAAGTATACTGTCAGCCGTTTCCTCACCGATGCCCTTTACACCCAGCAATTTTCCCCTGAGTGTCGGCAGTTCCTCTTCGAACATCCTCTCCATGGCTCCACCATACTCGCTTTGCAGGAAACACAGAAAGGCCTTGAGTCTCTTCGTCTTTACATTGTAATACCCCGAAGGCCGTATGAGTTCGCTCACGGTACCATCCTTCTCCTTCAGAAGTCTTCCGGGAGAGAGGAGATTCGCCGATTTCAGGTTTTCGATAGCCTTCTCTACGTTTGTCCAGTTCGTATTCTGTGTCAGGATCGCCCCGACCGCAATTTCAAAGGGTGTTTCACCGGGCCACCAGTTGAGATCCCCGAAATAATCGTTCAGGATTTCATACATTGACATCAATCGTTTGGCCATTTTTCTGGATTTCTTCATTTATGATTTGAGATGAACAGTGAGCGCATGGAATTAGAGAGGGGGGGGATGTTTTTTCCTCCCCCCCCTCTTCATCTTACTGCCGAATCACAATGTAGAACTGCGACCTGCCCCGTTTGATCAGAACGAGGACGCTTTTATTGGAACTTACCTTTGACATCACATCGACATAGTTCTCCAGATCGGAGATTCTTGTCTTGTTCACCTGCAAAACGATATCGTTTTCCTGTATCCCTGCCTGCTTCGCCGGTCCGTCCGCTTTTACTCCCGTTACGATAACACCCGTCGTTCCCGCAAGGTCAAGGTGCTCGGCTATCTCCAAAGTTATTTCCTGTACGGTCATTCCGAAATACTCCTCGCCTTTTGTCGCCTTTGCAAGCGTCTTCTCTTCCGTTCTTTCTGTCACTGTCACCACAAAGTTCTTTCTATCGCCGTTCCGCAAGGCCCGTACCGAAATTTTCTTGCCCACGGGGATGAGCGCAACGGCCCGCAGCAATTCGTGGGTATCCTTTATCTTTGTGCCGTCTATCTCCACGATCACGTCGCCCGTTTTTATTCCCGCCTTGTCTGCGGGATCACCTTCAAAGACATCCGAGACGAGTGCACCCTCTTTCATTTCGAGATTGAGGTTCTTGGCGATCTCCTCCGTGATATCCTGCACCGAGACACCGAGCCAACCGCGCACCACCTTCCCTTCTGCCTTCAGTTGCTCCAGTATCTGCTTTGCCATATCTATCGGAATCGCAAATCCGATCCCCTGTCCCTGGGCGATAATCGCCGTATTGATTCCCACCACCTCTCCATCGAGATTAAAGAGCGGCCCTCCGCTGTTTCCTGGATTAATGGAGGCATCTGTCTGGATAAAATTATCATAGGGCCCGGCACCGATTACCCTTCCCTTTGCACTGACGATTCCCGCCGTAACCGTCTGCGAAAGGCCGAAGGGATTTCCTATGGCAACGACCCAGTCACCGACACGAATATCTTCCGACACCCCCAGAGTCGCTAAGGGAAGGCTGTTTTCCGGCTCTATTTTGAGAAGGGCTATATCGGTATTCTTGTCTTTCCCGATTACCTCTGCCACATACTCTTTTTCATCGGAGAGCCTCACCAGGATCTCGTCGGCTTTGTCAATGACGTGATAATTGGTAAAAAGGTATCCGTCCTTGCTGATTATAAAGCCCGAACCGAGGCTCTTCTTTTTGAACTCCCGCTCAGGCATATCTCCAAAGAATCTCTTGAAGAATTCATCCTCTCCGAAAAATTTTTCAAAGGGTGATCCCTTAAAGGGAGTCCTGAACTGGCGCATGCCTCCCGTTTTTATGGTCTGCGTTGTACTGATATTGACCACAGCGGGTTTCAGTTCTTCCGCCAAATCGGCGAAAGAGAGAGGGGCCATGACGATTGTTCCCTTCTGGGCAGCTATTGCATCTTGCGATGATAGTTCCAGCGGTGTCCTTACAAACCGAATTGTACCCATAAAGGAGATTACAAAAGCCACGATAAGCACTACCATCAAAAACGACAAAAAGAGCTTCCTGTTTTTTTTCTTTTCGGAATTCATACATCCTCCCTGTGATAAATATTGTAATTCTCCTTTTATTCCCTTTTGTTACCCCTCCTGCCTTACGGGGTTTACCAGCTTACCAATACCTTCTATTTCGATTGTAATTATATCACCATCTTTCAGAAAAACGGGCGGCTCCCTTGTAAATCCAACACCTTCCGGAGTCCCCGTCAAGATAAGCGTCCCGGGATAAAGCGTCATTGATTGACTGAGATCGCTTACGATTGAGGAAACATCGAAGATCATGTTCGATGTATTGGAATCCTGCATTACCCTATCATTCAGAATTGCACGGATCGGGAGATCATCGGGATCTTCGATCTCATCTGCCGTCACCATATAAGGACCGAGCGGACAGAATGTATCGAAGCTCTTGCCTCGGGCCCACTGACCCTTCTGCTTAAATATCTGCCAGTCTCGTGCACTCACATCATTAGCACATGTATATCCAAATATGGAGCTTCTTGCATCATCCACCGATAGATTTCTCGCTTTTTTGCCAATAATTACGGCAAGTTCCGCCTCGTAATCAACCTCATCGGGGGCAATGCGGGGAAGCACTATGGGCAAACCCGGACCCACGACACTGTTTGTACCCTTAAGAAAGAGGACCGGGCTTTCGGGCTCCTTTACCTTTGTCTCCGCTGCATGCTCTTTGTAATTTAATCCGAGACAGAGAATATTAACGGGTGTGATGGGGGGAAGAATCGTATTGATTTTCTCCCATTTTTCAGTCACTTCTAATTCGTTAAAAATGTCCCCTTCTATCACTCTTGAAACATCAGGAGTTTTCGTGTCAAAAACTCCGGTCAACACCCTGTCGTCCTCTGAAAGGAACCGTATGATCTTCATTGGCGGTTTCGCTTTTACCTTTCCCTAAATATCGATTTCTATAATACTATAATGACTAATTTTCAATATGCAAATCCGAAGCGAACCGTTCCGTCATGCAAGGCGTATCAACAACGCCATAATGTGAAAAAATATAATGAATCATAACACCTGCAAGACATAAGACGACAGGTGTTATGGCTAAGATTTGAAGCACCATCGATCTAATAATGGAAAAAATGAAAAATACGACTCTCGCCAGGGAGTGAAGAACATTGTGCAATTATCAAGGAATCCGTCCCTCCATTTAATGGTCAGCTACCTTCATGCAGTAATATCGTCAACGATCGAGAGCTTCTTCGGCCAGGATTTTTTGTACCCGCTCGAGTTCCTCGGGCGTATCGACCTCCACAGAATCGTGTTCTGTCTCTACTACCTTTATTTTGTATCCATTCTCGAGGGCCCTCAACTGCTCCAGGGCCTCCAGTTTTTCAAGGTATCCCTCCGGGAGCCCCGTAAAGGTCACCAGAAAGTCCTTTCGGTAGGAATATATGCCGTGATGTTTATAATAGGAAACCTCGTTATTTTTGTCTCTTACATAGGGAATCGCAGCGCGCGAGAAATAGAGAGCAAAGTGATCCTCATCGAAAACGACCTTCACGGCGTTCGGGTGGTGTATCTCCTCTTCCCTCCGTATCCGGTAGACAAGGGTGCAGAAATCCAACAGGGAATCATCCAGAAGGGGGGCGACCACCTCGTCGATCTGAGAAGGGTGAAAGAGTGGCTGGTCTCCCTGTATGTTGACGACAATATCGGAATCCTCGAGATCAAGAGATTGAATGGCCTCGGCGATCCTGTCCGTCCCCGAACGGTGCCTATCAGAGGTTGGTATTACATTTCCTCCGAACTTCTTGACGGCCGAGAGTATCCTTTCATCATCCGTTGCCACCGCCACATGGGACACCGATTTCGATCGCAAAACCCTCTCATAGACATGCTGTATCATCGGTTTCCCCGCAATATCCGCGAGGGGTTTCCCCTCAAACCGAGAAGAGCTGTAGCGGGCAGGTATGATACAGATTACCCGAGGCATTTTTCACCCCCGGCGAGATACTTTTTGACATAATCGGCAACGGCGTCCTCGAGAGAATGAAAGGAGAGGGGACATCCCGCGAGACGGAGTTTGTCCATCCGCGCTTCGGTAAAGTACTGATACTGTTCGCGTATCGCCTCCGGCATGTCGACATATTCGATCTTTGGGTCCTTCCCGGCGGCGGAGAACACCGCCTTTACCAGGTCATTCCATGTCCTCGCCTTCCCCGTTCCGAGGTTGAAGATACCGTTCACTTCCCGATTCTGAAAAAGCCACCAGAGAACGTCGATACAATCCTTTACATAGACAAAATCCCTCTCCTGTTCCCCGTCGCCGTACTCGGGCCTGTGGGATTTAAAGAGCCGTACCTTTCCGGTCTCACCGATCTGCCCGAAGGCCTTATGGATGACGCTCCTCATGTCACCCTTGTGGTATTCGTTTGGTCCGAAGACGTTAAAGAACTTGATCCCCGCCATCTTCGCCTCCAGCTTGTTTCTCATAACCCAGAGATCGAAGAGCTGTTTGGAATACCCGTACATGTTGATCGGCTTGAGTGCCGCCACCGAATCACTGTCATCGGAAAACCCTGACGATCCGTCACCATAGGTTGCCGCACTGCTCGCGTAGATAAATCGAATATCCCTCTTTACGGCCCAGTCGGCGAGGTTGACACTGTAGCGGTAATTGTTTTCCATCAGGTAATCGGCGTCACGTTCGGTGGTTGATGAACAGGCCCCCATATGGATTATACCGCTTATCGGAAAGGGGACATCATCTTCCAGGACCATATCGAGGAAATCATCTTTGTGAATATAATCATTATAGCGTAAGTTGACGAGATTTTTCCACTTTTCAGATGTTCCCAGTTCGTCGACCACGATGATGTCATCAATGCCCTCGTTATTTAATTTCCATACAATGGCGCTCCCGATAAATCCCGCGCCTCCCGTTACGATAATCATTGCTTTCAGCTCCTTGAAATAGGCTACAGCACCGTTGCGGCCTTTTGAATCCCTCCCTTTATTGTTTCCAGCCTCTCTTCCGCCATCTTTACCGGTATGATCATAAAGAGCGTCCTGGCGAGTATCTCCTCGGCATGGGGGATATGGTCGGTGGTATATTCCACTTTTCCCTTATAATCGGGACAGGTGAAGGGGTATTTTTTCGAATTCGCTGTGGACCAGGCTATAAGATGCTCCCATCTCGGCGCGTAATGCCACGCATTATCCTTGTAGTAGATTGTGTCGACACCTTCCTCTTTGAGGACACTCTGGAATTCCCTTGCCGACGCCTCATCGGGAAGATTAAATCCCAGAAAAGTCGCCGTATCACCATCGGGATCGAAGAGTTTTCTGAACCCTATTCCCGGCACACTTACGAGTGCCTCCTTTACGGCCTTCTTGTTTTTCCTCTGCTCGCCTACGATATAGTCGAGTTTTCTCAGTTGGGCCAAACCGACGGCGCCCTGAAATTCATTCATCCGAAAATTGAACCCGAGAATGGTTCTCCCTTCGAGACCCCTTCCCACATTCGGGTTGTGATCATGACCGTGATCGTGATACCAGTCGGACCGATCATAGAGTCCCTTGTCATTCGTTAAGACCATTCCCCCCTCACCGGTGGTCATGGTTTTATAGTAATCAAAACTCAAAATGCTCATATCGCCGAACGTGCCGAGTTTCCTGCCTTTATAGCTCCCTCCGCAGGCCTGCGCATTGTCCTCGAGGACCAGAAGATTGTGGCGTTTCGCAACATTGATGATCTCTTCAATATTCGCCGGTGCCCCGCACATATGGACGGGGATGACCGCCTTCGTATATGGTGTTATCCTCTCCTCAAAAGCCACAGGATCTAAATTCAGCGAATCGTCAATATCGGTCATTATAGGAATGGCCCCCACTTCAAGCACCGCTTCGTAGGTGGCAATAAAATCAAAGGCCGGCACGACCACTTCATCCCCCGGACCGATATCAAGTGCCGTCATCGCCACCTTGAGGGCAGCCGAACCGGAGGTCACACCGAGGCTGTGGTTAATGCCGAGGTATTTTGCAAAGGCCTCTTCAAACTCTTTCACCTTGTAGATGCCCTTTCTCTCATTATCAAACTCGTATCTCGCGAACACCCCCGTTTCCAGGATATCCATAACTTCCTTCATCTCTTCCTTTCCAATAAGCTCAGATCCTGCCATTTCTCTCCTCCACGTTTAATCAATTGTTCTTTTTAAAAGGCATCTTCATATATCTCTATGGCATCCTCCACCGTTACCGTGCGCGGATTGTTCGCAAGCGGCCTGGCAACGGTCATGGCCATCTCCGCAAGTTCCGGAAAATCTTCCCTTTCCACGCCCAGGGTCTCGAGGGTGTCATTGATGTCACAGTCATGGATCAGTTCCTCGACGGCACCAACAGCCATGTCTGCCGCCTCACGGAGAGACAGATCCTCCACAGCCTCCCCCATAACCTCCGAAACGATCGCAAGTTTCTCGATTGCGCCGGGAAGGTTGAACTGCATCACCGCGGGAAGGAGAACCGTATTCGCCATTCCGTGGGGAATTCCGTATTTCCCACCGAGGGGATAGGAAAGCGAATGCACGGCGGTAACACCCGCATTTGCAAGCCCTAGTCCTGCATATAAACTGCCCAGTAACATGGCCTCACGGGCAACGATATCATCACCGTTATGCACACAGGTTCGGAGGCTTGATGCAATAAGTTCCATCGCCTCAAGGGAAAACATCTCGCTCATGGGGCTCGCATTTTTAGACGTATATGATTCCAGGGCATGACAGAAGGCATCCACTCCTGTTGATGCCGTCACAGATGGAGGCACGCTCAGGGTCAAAACCGGGTCGAGAAGGGCGATCTCCGGATAGAGATAGGGGCTGTTCATCCCCTCTTTCTTCTTTAAATCACTCCTGATAAAGACCGAGGTAAAGGTGACCTCGCTCCCGGTACCGGCCGTGGTCGGTATCATTATCTTAGGAAGACCGGGGCCTGGAATATTATTCAAGCCCAGATAATCCTTGGCTTTTCCTTTGTTTGCGGCGATCACGGATATGGCCTTTGCCGTATCCATCGCGCTCCCTCCCCCTATTCCTATCACAATATCAGATTTTGTCTTCAGTGCTACCTTCGCACCCTCGTCGGCCAACTCCAGCGGGGGCTCTGCTTCAACCCTGTCATAGAGTGTATAGGTCATGCCGATTCCTTCAAAAAGAGCTGCTATCTTTCCCCGATAGCCGGCATCGGCAAGATTTTTATCGATCACTATCATGGGGCGCTTCCCCCCCAGTTCATCGATATACTCACCGAGTTTCTCAAAAGAACCGCTTCCGAAGACGATTTTTTTTGCTCCCGTAAACGAAAATGTCTTTTCCATTGTATTCTCTCCATCCAAATAGATTCGGGAAACAACCCGTCATGGCATCTCACATTGCAGACAGATCACGTGCTTCCCCTGTGCTTTGTTTCATCACTTTAGTATCGAAAACTATTAAGTTTCTACATAGGTAAAGTCAAGTTTTTTGTTTTTCCCCTGCCGTAGAGGTTGATCTGCCGGCAGACACCCCTGATAATTTTCACATCCCTCGCGGTGAGATTGAGCCTGGAAAATATATTCCTAATACTTACCATCGCATAGTCGGGATTTTCTGGATATATGTAATTCATCTTCATGAGGATCTCCTGTATATGGTCATACATCCCCTCTTTTTCGGCAGATGTTCGAGTTTGGGGGTGAAGCTCGAATTCGATCCATTGCAGGCCGTAAAGACCTCATAGGATACGATCATGACGGAATGGGAGAGGTTTATCGAACGCATCCGTTCCGATGTGGGGATACTGACCAGCATATCGCAGTATTTCAATTCGCTGTTCGTAAGCCCCCTGTCTTCGGGTCCGAACAATAATCCAACCTCATTTTTTTTGACTATCGGGGCAATTGCTTGTGCCATTTCCCGGGGATCCGTTATCGCCCTTTTCAGGTTAGTGTTTCCGCGCCGCGCGGTCGTCCCGACGATATATCGAAAGGGAGCAAGCGCCTCCCGCAGGTTCTCATGGTATTCAATTTTATCAACCACGTCAGCTGCAAGGTGTGTCGACATGCGATTCATCTCTTCCCTGTCGTATTCGGCCCCGCCGACGACCACTATTTTTTCAATCCCCATGTTCTTTGCACACCTCGCCACGGAACCGATATTACCCGGATACTTGGGCCCCTTGAGAACTATGGTGACATTTTCAAGCCTCGCCCTTGCGTGCATTTGTTCTTTTACAACCTCCTTTTGCTGTTGCACTTCGATCCTTCTTATCTTAAAATTCAGCGCTAATCAAATACTAGGGTGAAATCGGAGACAATGGACAGGTTCGAGGACATACTCACTGAGGCATCATGGAAAATAAATGTTCCGCTCGGCGACGGAGAAAGGACCCTCCTTACGAAATATTACGAGGAATTGATCTTCTGGAACAAAACCATCTCTCTCGTTTCTGTCAAGTCTCCCCTCGATATTCCCATAAAACACTTCATCGATTCACTGACCGTCCTCCATTTCATAGAAAAAAGAGCGTCCAGACTGCTCGATCTCGGTTCCGGCGCGGGGTTTCCCGGCATTCCCCTCAAGATAGTACTGAGGCGGCTTAAGCTCACCCTTGTGGAATCATCGAGAAAAAAGGCCTCCTTTCTAAAAAATGTGACGCGGAAACTCGATCTCGACGACGTCACCATCGTAAACGAGAGAGTCGAATCGATCCTGGAGGAAAAGGATCATCGGGGGTCCTATGATATTGTGATATCGAGGGCCACCTTCAAGCTCCCCGAGCTGATCGAAAGGGGGGCTCCCTTTTTGTCCTCCGGCGGAACACTGATAGCGATGAAGGGTAAAAATACAGCTATCGAGCTCAGTGAGTCATCGGGCCTGGCCCTGAAAAAGGGTCTCGCCCTTCCTGAATGCTACGATATCGAACTCCCCATTACGGGACATAAAAGAAAAATCCTGTTACTTAAAAAACTCCCCCGAATTTAAAAATATCCCTTCTCAAAAATCCCTTTCTATGGTAGCGTCTCATAAGTTGTCTTCCTTTAAAATCCCGACAAAGAATTGCAATAAATAGTGAAGAAAATCATATGTATAGCCAATCAGAAAGGTGGCGTTGGCAAAACGACAACGGCCATAAACCTCGCGGCATCCCTGGCCGCAGCGGAGAAGAGAACCCTCCTCATAGATTGCGACCCGCAGGGAAATGCCACCAATGGCGTTGGGATCGATAAGGAGGCTGTCAAGGGGAAGAATCTTTATCAAGCATTAATCGACAAGATTCCGATAGAAGAGACTGTTTTTTCTACTGATATACCGACGCTCGACGTTGTGCCTTCAAATCAGAACCTTATCGGTGTCGAGGTGGAATTTGTATCGCTTCAGGATCGGGAAACGAGACTCAAAAAGATCCTTAAAAACATTGACCCCTCGTACGAGTATATTATCATCGATTGTCCGCCCTCTTTAGGATTTTTGACCGTCAATTCACTGGTTGCATCCGATCATCTCATCATTCCTCTGCAATGTGAGTACTTTGCCCTCGAGGGACTTGGTCAACTTTTAAAAACGATGAAGCTCGTTCAGGCGCGTCTGAACCCGACGCTTGCGCTTGCCGGCATACTTCTCACCATGTTCGATACGAGAAACCGGCTTTCTCACAGGGTGGCGGAAGAGGTCAATAAATACTTCGGGCCCCAGGTTTTCAAGACGATTATACCCAGAAATGTAAGGCTCTCTGAAAGTCCCAGCCACGGACTTCCGATTATCCTTTACGATATCAATTCCCGTGGTGCGCTTTCATATATGAAACTTGCCAGGGAAATATTAGAAAATGGAAGGATATAAATGTCCAAAAAGAACGCGTTAGGAAAGGGTCTTGGTGCTATCTTTTCAGATCTCGTTGATGATGACTCGGGTAACCCTACGTTCTCTATGTGCGGCATCGAGGAGCTCTCGCCGAACAGGTTTCAGCCGCGCAAGGTATTTGACGGGGACGAAGAGAAGAGCCTCGTCGCCTCAATAAAGAAAAACGGCATCATTCAGCCGATAATCGTCAGAAAATCGAATTCCGGCTACGAAATCATAGCGGGCGAGCGGCGCTGGAGAGCGGCCCAGGCGGCGGGAATGAAAGATGTGCCTATCATAATCAGAGATGCCGAGGATATCGATATCGCGGAAATATCACTCATCGAAAACATCCAGCGCGAGGAGCTGAATCCCGTCGAAGAAGCCGAGGCATATCAGACACTTGCCAGTAAATTCAGGCTCTCTCAGGAGGAAATTTCTTCACGTGTCGGAAAAGATCGTACGACGATTGCAAACTTCATGAGACTCCTCAGGCTTCCTCCCGCGGCAAAAGAGGCCCTTGCAAGAAAAACTATCTCCACCGGTCACGGGAGGTCCCTCCTTTCACTCGACTCGAAAGATCAGCAGATAGCGACGCTCAAAGAAATTCATAGAAAGAAACTGAGTGTCAGGGAGACGGAACGGCTTGTTAAGAGACTCTCGAGCCCGGAAGGTAAAAAGAAAAAACCGGTTAAGAGCAACAATCTTCTGGAGATTGAGAGAAGACTTTCCAGAAAATTCATGACGAAGGTGAATATACGACAATCAAAAAGAGGCGGAACCCTGGAGATACGATTTCTGTCTAATGAAGATCTGGACAGGCTGCTCAATATCATAATAAAAGAATAATTTTCGCTTCCGTTGTTGTTATTCATTAACAAATGTATTAGAACAATGTTATCAACAGCTGTTGATAACATTGTTTATAGGGGTCTGGTAATTTGGAATCTATATGGTCTGAAGGAACCAACATTATTAAAGAAAAGGTAAGCCAGCAGAACTTCGACACCTGGATAAGGCCTATTAGAATCTCATCCATAGAAGAGAATAATATCTACCTTTCCGTACCGAATAAATTTTTTAGGGAGTGGCTCATAGAAAATTATCTTTCTATAATAAATAACGCCCTCTCCGGTGTCATTGGCACTGTCGTCAATATAAATTTCCTTGTGAAGAAGGACGATTCGGTTGCACCAATCCCGATACAGCAAAAGAAAAAAAAGGTAAAAAAGGGACCGGTAGTCAGGAAGTTACATCCCTCGCTCAATCCAAATTACAGTTTTGAACGGTTTATTGTCGGTGCGTCAAATCAGTTTGCCCATGCTGCCGCCATCTCTGTGGCTGAACAACCGGCGTCAAACTACAACCCGCTTTTTATATACGGGGGTGTCGGACTTGGTAAGACCCATCTGATAAACGCCATCGGTTTGTACACCTATACCATTCATGCAAACAAAGGCGTTCTCTATGTTTCGGCTGAGCAGTTTATGAATGAACTCATAAATTCCATCCGTTATGATAAGATGCCCAATTTCAGGGAAAAGTTCAGAAAGATAGATTTTCTTCTGATTGACGATATTCAATTCATCGCCGGTAAAGAGAGGACACAGGAGGAGTTTTTCCACACCTTCAACACCCTTCACGATTCGGGTAAACAGATCGTGGTGACAAGCGATAAGTTTCCCAAAGATATACCAAAACTAGAGGGGAGGCTGCGATCACGATTTGAGTGGGGTCTTATAGCGGACATTCAGCCACCGGAGTTGGAAACCAGGGTCGCAATCGTCGAAAAAAAGGCCTACGAAAACAATATGAACATCTCAAGTGATGTAACCCACTATATAGCTTCGGTGGCTGACTCAAATATAAGGGAACTGGAAGGCATGCTCACCAGAGTAGCTGCTTACTCATCGCTTACGGGAAGGGAAACAGATATCGATGTAGTAAAAGAGGTTTTTAAAAACCTCCTCAAGCAGAGAAAGAGTAAAAAGATAACGGTTGATGAAATCATAAAGGTCGTCGCATTAAAATTTAACATTAAGGTCTCGGATATAAAATCTCAAAAGAAAAATAAAAACCTAATCTTACCACGGCAGATAGTCATGTACATATCGAGACAGCTGACCGATCTCTCTTTTCCTGACATAGGAAGTAAGGTAGGGGGAAGAGATCATTCAACGGTAATATATTCCGCAAACAAGGTAAAAAAAATAGTGAATACGGATACGGAAGTAAAAAAGATTGTGGAAGAAATAGAGGAGACGTTGCAAACAAAATCCTAACAGGTAAATAACAGGAACGGTAGTTAAAAAAACGAGTAAAGCAGGGAGGTAGAGTCGACTGTTAACATATTAACAGTCTCTACTATTACTACTAAATATCTTTTTTATTAAACAGTAAAGGCAGGTGTCATAATGGAATTTTCTATGGATAGAAATCTTTTCCTGGCGGGGGTTCAAAGAACACTTGGTATTGTAGAGAGGAAAACAACCATACCGATACTGAATAATATACTCCTCAGTGCAGGGGATAATAAAATCAGAATGGTGGCAACAGACAGAGAAATAGGCCTGATTGCAGATTATGAAGCGACCGTGAAGGTACCTGGAAAAATTACGGTGGCGGCGCGGAAACTGTCGGAGATGCTGCGTGAGATAGAGGGAGACGTTATAGACTTTAAAAAACTTGATAACAACTGGGTAAATATTACCTGTGACAAGGTTGCCTATAGGATTCCAGGTATTCCGGCAGATGATTATCCTGAAGTTGTCGAAGAGGCAGATGAAGGTTTCTTCAGGATGAAGAGTGATATCTTCAAGGAGATGATAGGTAAAACCATGTTTGCCATATCTACCGATGAGATGAGACCGGGTCTCAACGGTGTCTATTTTGAGTGTAAAAGGGGCAAGGTCGGGATGGTGGCAACCGATGGTCACCGGTTGTCGATCGTTTCCATGGATATAGGGGATGAGGATTCCATTCATGAAGATATGGAGGGGATCATTATTCCGAGAAAAGGGGTTAGTGAGATACGGAAGCTTGTCGAAGATGGAGGTGATTATATCGAGATGGCGATCAGGGATCGCAGGGCCTGTGTCTTTAAAAAAGACAGTACCATCTTAAGGGTAATGCTTATCGATGCCGAGTATCCAGACTACAAGAAGGTGATGCCCAAGGATGATGGGACGGATATACAGATTAACCGGGATAAGATGCTGCGTTCGCTGAAAAGGATGAGCGTTATGTCCAGTGAAAGATTCAGCGGCGTAAAAATAGAGGTTGCAGGAGGCAAGCTTCTCCTTAGTTCTATAAATCCCGATGTGGGAGAGGCAAAGGATGAAATCGATATATCCTATCAGGGTGAAAATATGACAGTGGGATATAATGTTCGGTATCTTATCGATGCCATTGATGTTATTCACGAGGATACCATTTCTTTAATGATGAGGGGAAAAGAAGGTCCCGGTGTCATACAGCCGACGGAGAATAAAAATTACATGTGTATTGTAATGCCGATAAAATTAAGGGAGGAGTAGTTGTAATCAATTGAAAGAATCATACGAAGCTGAAAATATAAAAGTATTGGAAGGCCTGCAGGCTGTCCGCAAAAGGCCCGCCATGTATATTGGAACTACGGGCAAGGAAGGTCTTCATCACCTGGTTTATGAAGTTGTTGATAATAGTATCGACGAGGCATCGTCAGGGTACTGCGACACCATAGAGGTCAAGATACGTCTCGATAATAGTGTGACTGTCGTGGATAACGGCAGGGGAATACCCGTGGGTATGCACAAGACCGAGAAGGTATCAGCGGCCGAGGTAGTGATGACAAAGCTCCACGCCGGAGCGAAGTTCAGCAATGACAGCTATAAGATATCGGGTGGGCTCCATGGAGTCGGTGTGTCTGTCGTTAATGCCCTTTCAAGCTATCTCGAACTGGAGGTGAGAAGAGAGGAAAAGGTTTACCGTCAGACCTACGCGAGAGGGATACCGAATGAAGCACTCGAGGAGGTGGGAACGACAAAGAGGAGGGGAACAAAAGTCACCTTCAGACCCGATGCGGAAATATTCGAAGAAACGGAATTCAGCTTTGATATTCTCTCTAACAGGTTGCGAGAACTTGCCTTTTTAAACAAGGGAGTAAAGATTGTTTTCAAGGATGAAAGGACAGATAAAAAAAATGAGTTTTTCTACAAGGGAGGCATCCTTTCATTCGTTGAATATATAAACAGAAACAAAAAAACGCTTCATAAGAAGCCGATCTATATCAGCGGCGAGAAGGACGACTGTGAAATAGAAGTGGCGCTCCAATATAATGATTCCTATATGGAAAATGTATTTTCCTTTGCCAATAGTATCAATACAACGGAAGGAGGTACACACCTCATAGGTTTCAGAACGGCCCTTACCAGGGTGGTTAATAATTATGCAATGAGCAATAATATACTCAAGAACGGGAAGACATCGCTCCGCGGTGAGGATGTGAGAGAGGGTCTCGCCTGTGTCATAAGCGTCAAGATAAAACAGCCGCAGTTCGAGGGACAGACAAAGACAAAACTTGGAAACAGTGAGGTAAAGGGCCTCGTCGAGACCGTTATCTATGATAAACTGGGAAGCTATCTCGAAGAAAATCCTACAGTTGCGAGGCAGGTTATCGCGAAGTCCGTCGATGCTGCAAGGGCAAGAGATGCGGCCAGAAAGGCGCGCGAACTTACCAGGAGAAAGTCATCACTCGAGGTTTCGGCACTCCCGGGAAAACTGGCAGACTGCCAGGAAAAGGATCCGGCAAACAGCGAGATTTATCTCGTGGAGGGTGATTCGGCGGGCGGCTCGGCAAAGCAGGGGAGAGACAGAAGCAATCAGGCAATCCTTCCCCTGAGGGGAAAGCTGTTGAATGTGGAAAAGGCACGATTCGACAAAATGCTCAGCAACAACGAGATCAAGGTCATCATTACAGCCCTGGGGACCGGTATAGGAGAAGGAGACTTCGATGTCAGCAAACTCCGGTATCACAAGGTGATAATCATGACCGATGCCGACGTGGATGGTTCTCATATCAGGACGCTGCTTCTGACCTTCTTTTTCAGATATATGAAGGAGTTGGTGGAGCGGGGCAATCTCTATATAGCCCAGCCACCCCTTTTTAAGATGACGTTAAATAAAAAGGACATCTACATCAATAATGAAGAGGATATGAATACCTTCATTCTGGAAAAAGGGGTCAATAAGGTCAATGTAGTCACGGGAGACGGCAGCCGCATCACCGGAAATCGCCTCCTTTCCCTTATGCAAAAGGGCATAAGACTGGATGAAATCCTGGAAAAGTTTGCAAAGAGCGGCAAGAACAGGTCCGTTGTCAGGCTGCTAGCCGGAGACCCGGCGTTTTCCAGGGCTGATTTTACGGACGAGGAACGTTTGTTGAAAATAGGAAAGAGGATCGCCAGTGCCATAGGGAAAGACGTGACCTCCTGCTGGACCAACGAAGACATGGAAAAGGGGGGTTACAAGCTCTTCTTTAATATAAACGAAAACGGCGAGGAACATACCACGTGGATAGGCAGAGATATATTCAACCTTCCCAAGTTTTCCGAGGTAAAGGGACTCTTCGAGCAGATGAGCGTCCTCGGCGAAGCCCCTTATACGCTGGCAGAAAACGGCGGTGATACTGGCGAGGAAAGACAATTCGAGAGTATGAATGCTCTCATAGACTATGTAGTAAATGTGGGGAAAAAAGGGATCGCCGTGCAGCGTTACAAAGGATTGGGGGAAATGAATCCCGAGCAGCTCTGGAATACGACCATGGATCCCGAAAAGAGAACCCTTCTTCAGGTCAAAGTGGAAGACATGATTGCTGCCGATGAGATTTTTACCACCCTTATGGGAGATCAGGTTGAGCCCAGAAGGGACTTTATATTTAAAAACGCACTCAATGTGTCAAACCTGGATATATAAGAAGAAACGGAGCAATAGCGTATTCATACCTGCCTGTTTACACCTGGTCTGAGTAAATTCGCAAAGCAGATTGACACTGACAGTATATTTTTTTTGGTTTTAGGAGGATAGAATGAATCAGCTGTACCAGCGCAATATACCGGTTACAATAGAAGAGGAGATGAAAAAATCCTATATGGATTATGCCATGAGCGTGATCGTCGGTCGTGCAATTCCCGACGTCAGGGATGGCCTGAAACCGGTTCACAGAAGGGCTCTCTTTGCAATGTCTGACCTCGGTAACCGCTGGAACAGACCCTATAAGAAATCGGCGAGAATTGTGGGCGACATCATCGGTAAATATCATCCCCATGGTGATCAGGCCGCCTATGATACTATCGTAAGAATGGCCCAGGATTTTTCCATGCGCTATCCCCTCGTCGATGGCCAGGGCAACTTCGGGTCCGTGGACGGTGATCCCCCTGCGGCGATGAGATATACGGAGATACGGATGGAGCGGATCACCGAGGAACTCCTCGCAGATCTGGAAAAGGATACCGTCGATTTTATTCCCAATTATGACGAATCTCTTCAGGAACCGGTCATACTTCCTGCCAAGATACCGACCCTTCTTCTAAACGGCTCGTCCGGGATAGCCGTGGGTGTCACCACCAACATACCTCCCCATAATCTGAGCGAGGTCGTTGACGGCATCATCGAGCTCATCCAGAATCCCGAGCTTTCGATTGACGAGCTCATGCTCTTTATCAAGGGTCCCGATTTCCCCACTGCCGGCTTCATCAACGGAAAACAGGGCATCATACAGGCCTACAGGACGGGAAGGGGTATCATCAGGGTCCGTGCACGGGCCATCATAGAGCGAAACGCCAGGAACGATAGGGAGAGCATCGTCATTACGGAAATACCCTATATGGTAAACAAGGCCTCCCTTATCGAAAAGATCTCCGATCTGGTGAAGGAGAAGAAGATAAACGGAATCGCTGACCTGAGAGACGAATCGGACAGGGAAGGGATGCGGATCGTCATCGACCTGAAGCGCGATGAGATCTCCGGGGTTATCCTCAACCAGCTCTATAAACACACACAGATGCAGTCAAGCTTCGGCATTATCATGCTTGCCATAGAAAACGGTCAGCCGAAGATCTTCAATCTGAAGCAGCTCCTTCAAAGTTTTATTAATTTCAGGAAACAGGTCGTCACGAGAAGGACCATGTTCGATCTCGCCAAGGCCAAGGAGAGACTCCATATACTGGAAGGCCTGATCATCGCCCTCGATAATATTGACGAGGTCATCGCTGTCATTAAGGGATCGGCGAATGCGAAGGAGGCGGAAACTGCGCTCTGTTCCCGGTTCGGATTGAGCGAGATCCAGGCACGGGCCATCTTGGAGATGCGGCTTCAGAGACTGACCGGCCTGGAGAGGGACAAGATACGGGACGAACATACGGAAATCACGGCCCTTGTCAGGAAGCTTGAGGGAATTCTGGCAGATCCCCAGAAGATACTGAACATTATCATAGAAGAACTGGAAGATGTTCAAAAGCGGTACGGTGATCCGAGGAGGACAGAGATCGTTTTCGACAGCGAGGAAATCGACATCGAGGATATGATCGTCGAGGAGAATATGGTGGTCACCATCACCCACCAGGCATATATCAAGAGAAACCCCTCAAGCCTCTATCGCAGCCAGCATCGCGGCGGCCGGGGCAAGGTCGGGATGGGAACGAAGGAAGACGATTTCGTAGAGAGGCTTTTTGTGGCCTCGACGCACAGCCATATTCTTTTCTTTACGAATACGGGACGTGTGCACTGGCTCAAAATTTACCAGATTCCCCAGGCAGGACGTGCTGCGAAGGGGAAGGCCATCGTCAACCTCATCGGAATATCGAGCGGTGAAAAAATCAGCGCCGTCCTTCCCGTGACGGAATTTGTCGAGGAAAAATATGTGGTTATGGCCACGAAACGGGGGATTATCAAGAAGACCAAGCTTATGGCATATTCCCATCCCCGAGCGGGGGGCATCATCGCCATCACGATGGATGAAGGCGATGAACTGATCGATGTGAGGCTCACCGACGGGAATCAGGATATCTTTCTCGGCACCAGGATGGGAAAGGCGATCCGGTTCAAGGAAACCGATGCCAGACCCATAGGGAGAACCTCCCGGGGCGTCACGGGGATCAGGATGGCGAAGGCCGATGAAGTCATAGGCATGGAGATACTGGGTGAGACGAATTCCATCCTGACCGTGTCGGAGAATGGCTACGGTAAGAGGACGGAGATTAAGGAATACAGGGTCCAGGCCAGGGGAGGAAAGGGTATCATCAATCTGAAGACGGTACCGAAGATCGGATATGTCTCGGGAATCAAGCAGGTTGTAGGAGACGAAGATGTGATCCTGATCAGCGATTCGGGGAAGATAATTCGAATGAGGGTGGATGAAGTTTCGCTCTTGCATAGAAGTACCCAGGGTGTAAAACTGATAGGACTCGACGAGGACGAACGATTCGTGGGGCTGGCCAGGGCCGAGAGGGAAGATGAAGAAGAATATTTGCCTGAGGATTCCGCAATCGAAATCATTCCTGAGGAAGATATCCCGGATGAATCTGTGTGATGGAACGATACAGGACATTTGACCATACCGCCGATCTCGGGCTGGAGATTTACGGGCGGGACGAAAAGGAACTCTTTTCCAATGCCGCCTTTGCCCTCTTCGACACCATGACAGATATAGGGAGTATCGCCTTAGGAAAAAAAAGGACAGTCAGGACGGAAGGTTCGGACCGCGAAGATTTACTTGTCAATTTTATGAGGGAGATCCTATCTCTTTACCACATTGAGGGATTCTTAACGGGACGTTTCGCCGTTTCCGAACTGAACGAACATTTTCTCTCGGGTGAGGCGGAAGGAGAGATCTTCGATCCGAAAAAGCACGGCATAAATACAGAGATAAAGGCCGTCACCTATCACCAGGTAGAAATCGCTCCCACCTCGGATGGGTTCAAGGGGCGGGTCATCTGTGATGTCTGATATCAGGATAGAAAAACTCGACGATTACCGGTGGATTATCCCCCCGGTGGGAGGGATGCGTGTCCCCGGCATGATCTATTCCAGCAGGGATATGATAGGCGGTATCGCTACCGACGAGAGCCTGAAACAGGTCGCCAATGTGGCACACCTTCCCGGAATTATTAATTATTCTATGGCCATGCCCGACATGCACTGGGGGTATGGATTCCCCATAGGGGGAGTTGCCGCCTTTGATGCCGACGATGGCATTATTTCTCCCGGAGGAGTCGGCTACGACATCAACTGTGGCGTCCGTCTCATGACGACCAGACTCCACTTCGACGAGATAAAAAATAGAGTGACCGACCTTGTCACAGCCCTTTTCAGGGATATACCAACCGGTGTGGGATCGAAGGGATCGCTCAGCCTTTCGGTAAAGGAAGAGAAAAAAGTTCTTCTCGAGGGGGCGAAGTGGGCCGTTGACCACGGATACGGTTCATCCGACGATCTTTTGTCCACAGAGGACGAGGGAAAAATGGAGGGAGCCGATCCTGGCTGCGTGAGCGATAAGGCACTTGAAAGGGGCAAACAGCAGCTTGGCACTCTCGGTTCGGGGAATCACTTCCTCGAGATAGAAGTCGTCGAGGAGATCTTTGACGAAGAGGTAGCACGGGCCTTTCATCTTGAAGTGGGCCAGGTTGCCGTCGCTATCCATTCAGGTTCGCGCGGTTTCGGGTATCAGGTCTGCGACGATTATCTTGCGCGAATGATGAAAACCGTGGGGAACCTCGACTTTTCTCTTCCCGACCGGCAGCTTGCCTGTGCCTATCTCCGGTCGAACGAGGGGCAGGAATATCTCTCGGCCATGGCCTGTGCGGCGAATTATGCCTGGACAAACCGGCAGATGCTGATGCACTGGACGAGGGAAACCCTTGGAAAGACACTTAAAAAATCTCCCCGTGAGATGGGAGCGCGGCTCCTCTACGATGTATGTCACAATATCGCAAAAATGGAGCGCTTTCCCGTGGAGGGAAAAGAGAAAATGCTCTGTGTGCACCGCAAAGGGGCAACCCGGGCATTTCCACCCGGTCATAGAGCGCTCCCCGAGCAGTACCGAAAAGTGGGTCAGCCTGTTCTGATACCGGGT
>Ga0208905_1000079_pt1 | contig 45711 bp, 41 predicted proteins | sample AntAceMetag02UKS_FD_184776 | JGI IMG/M metagenome (GOLD analysis project Ga0208905, IMG submission 184776) | Saline lake microbial communities from Ace Lake, Antarctica - Antarctic Ace Lake Metagenome 02UKS (SPAdes) (version 2) | ecosystem: Environmental > Aquatic > Non-marine Saline and... | reverse complement strand
GTCATTATCTCAAGATGCTCCGGAGCAATCTGATTGACCAGATCGATTCCTTCCCGGAGGCTTTTAACCTTGATCAGGAACGTGCTTTTATTGAGCGTCCGGTTCAGTATCTGCTTCCGGTCCAGCCGGACCAGTAACTCCTTGACTTCCTTAGCCACTTTCCCAATCAGCTGTTTTGAGGTCGTAATGAGCAGAGAGTACCCCCCTTCACCGTGCTCCGCCTGAGCCAGAAGATCGGCCGCGATGTATTGGCCATTAGCGCTCCCATCCGCCAGGATAGCGATCTCACTCGGCCCGGCTAATCCGTCAATATCCACATATCCGAAGACCTCTTTCTTGGCCAGGGTGACGAAGATATTCCCCGGACCGACGATCTTGTCAACCTTAGGGATTGTCCGGGTACCGAAGGCGAGGGCGGCAATAGCCTGAGCTCCCCCGCATTTATATATCTCCCCCACTCCTAAAAATTCCGCCGCCGCCAGAATGTATGGGTTGATCGATCCATCACCCCGGGGCGGAGTAACCAGAATGATGCGAGGAACCCCGGCCAGTTTGGCGGGAACCACGGACATAAAGACGGAAGAGATTAATGGCGCTTTCCCTCCCGGAATATATATCCCCACCTTCTCCACCGGGTTCACCATTTCGCCCCAGGTCATCCCATCCCCCCTCCCCTTCCGCCAGGATTTATTCAAAGTCAGAGAATAATATTTCCGGATATTTTCTTCCACCCGGCGAAATGTCTCCCGCAGTTCTGAAGAAAGAAATTCTGATGAGGAACGGATATCGTCTTTACTGACGGAGAAGTTCCTGATCATCACTCCGTCATACTTAAGGGTTAGCTCCCGCAGGGCCCGATCCCCCCTCTTTCTCACCTCCCCGATGATTTCTCTCACCAGTCCAAGTTTCTTCGGAGGAAAGCTCTCTCTGGTCAGCTGTTTTTTCAGTTGAGCCCGAGAGATTAAATTATATTCAAGTAATTGCATATCAAAAGCCTTCATTTCAATAATGTAAAATAGCGAAAATTTTATCAGACAACAACAATTAATTAACATCCGGAAGCAATTTTTACCTAAATTGAGCGATTCTATGCGGCGAACTGCACCAATCTTATGGTCTGTAATCGGTTGCAAAAATACTCGTTCGCATTTATTAATGCGTCTGCGTTTTTTGCAACCGATTGCAGCCTCATAATCTTAGCACATTTCATCCGCAATAATCGCTCAACTTAAGTTTTATAAACAAGAAGAGAGATCACCTCATAATTACAAGAGATTATTAACGCTATATTTTGATGTTGACTTCTTAAATTAAAATAATTATACATATTCTGACGATCGTCAGAATATGTATAATTTATAATATACTGGAATTTATGACTGCGATTAAAACACAAATTCTACTTGCCCTGGAAGAATGTGCTGACATCCTTCTCAATCCCTATATGCTAATGAGATTCTCAACTCATTATTCCCAGAGTAGTTTTTATACTACAACTTATAGGATGGAAAAAGCCGGATTGATAGAAAAATTCGAAAAAGAAGGCAAGAAACATTTAAAATTAACCTCTCGGGGAAAAGCAATTATAGATAGGCATCGCGCTGACTCAAATAAGTGTCGCCCTGACTGGGATCATAAATGGCGACTGGTAATCTTCGATGTTCCGGAATCCAAAGCAGAACTTCGTAAATATCTGAGATCATATCTTGTTGCTCTTGGTTTTGGTAAAGCACAGAGGAGTGTCTGGATCTCCCCCCATGATTTCAGGAAAGAGATTAAAACATATCTGAGGAAGTTGAAGTTGTCGGATTATGTTTATCAATTGCTGGTGGAGGACTTTGAAGGACTCAGCGGGGAGGAGATCGCCGCCGAATTCTGGGATCTTGATAGCATCCATAATAAATATATAAATTTTTTTGGGGACTGGCGGGAAAAATTAAGCAAAATTGAAGTTACTCAGAGAGAAACTACAGATCCTGATTCACTAATATTGTGGCGATATATGAACCATCTGATTTGGGATTACCAGGCAGTTCTATCTCAGGATCCTCACCTCCCGCTTGAATTGCTGCCTGCTGATTGGGGCGGTACATCCGCGGCACAGTTTGTGGAAGACTGTCAGAAAAAGTTTCCCGGGCGAGGGTGTCTAATAGGATAAAAAATATTTCTGATTCTAAATTATACATTATCTGACGATCGTCAGATAATGTATAATAACAATCAACTGTACCGATTTGGTAGTTTTTCTATCCTGTTTATGACTCCTGAAAAGTTTTTATGGCCTACTGTGCGATTAAGCATTACTGAAAATAACGCAGGGAGAACGGGCAGAGATAACGCGCGGCGAAAATGGGCATTGGGGCATTGGCCGATAATATTTGTACTTATCTGCTTATCGGTTGATCGCCGCTGGTTCCGAAGTAGACTCGGGTAATTTGTCTTACAGCCCATAAGCCCGTGGTAGGCCGGAAAATTCCAATCCTATTCGAGCCGGAACCGAGGTAATCGGCTGAGATCGGAATGTCGGAGGCGCCGCCGAAGTAACTAAGGGTGATGTTCCGGATTGCCCAGAGGCCCGATAGTCCCCGGTAGATGCCGATATCGCAGTTTCCGTCTCCATCGAAGTCAGCCGGGACCGGAATGTCAGCGCTTTCCCCAAAGTAGGAGCGGGTAACGCCACGGATTGCCCAGAGGCCCGACTCCGGTCGATAGATTGCGATCTCCTTTGCCAGGCCGCCGGCATAGTCACCGGGAACAGAAATATCACCAGACGTTCCGAAGTAGGTCCTAGTGACACCCTGGATCGCCCAGAGACCCGAACCAGCTCGGTAGATATCGATGTCACAGTTCCCGTCTCCATCGAAGTCCCCGGGGAATAGGAATATCGGCGCTTCCCCCGAAGTAGGAGCGGGTGACACTCCTGATGGCCCAGAGGCCCGGCCCCGCACGGTAGACACCGATATCGCTCGACCCATTGCCGTCGTAGTCTCCGGAGACTGGCAGGGCAGATCGGAACTGCTTCCGAAATAAACGCGGGTGATCCCACGGATTGCCCAGAGACCGGTATTCTCCCGGAAGATTCCGATATCGGCGGTACCATCTCCGTTATAATCACCGGAGTCCAGATATAGCATCTCCGGTGAGGCATACCGGCTCCCCAGCGCGTACTCTCCCTCCGAGATGATTCGGGCCTGGACAAAGTTATCTTCGTGGAAGACCGTGCAGTCCGGGAGCATCTGCTACTCCGTCGCGGAATCGTTGTACTTGAATATCTTCAGACAGACTGATCAGTGCTACTTTAACCATATGGGCGATGATCATGTGGATATCTTCCACCTCTTCGTATGAGTCACTTTTGACCACGATGGAAAGTTGCGCGAGTTCTGCCAGCCTCCCTCCCCCCTTCCCCACCAGGCCGACTGTTGCCGCTCCGTGGCTGTTGGCATATTCAATCGCCCGGAGGACATTGGGGGAGTTGCCGCTGGCTGAGATTCCGATCACCAGGTCTCCCTCCTCCAGGTAGTTCGCCAGGGGTTCCACGAAAACTCGATCATATCCCTCGTCATTGGCCCAGGCGGTCATCAGGGGGATACAATCGTTTAAAGAGAGCGCTTTTATCCGGGGGCCTCCCCCGGTAAAAACTCCCTTGGCCATATCACAGGCGAAATGAGAGGCGGTGGAGGCTGATCCACCGTTTCCAAAGACAATAATTTTCTTCTTATCGGTTATCTTCCTTCGCAGCAGATCAATCAGTTCTTCCAGTCTGTCAGATGGAAGAGCATCAAGGCATTCTTTAATATGTAAAGGATATTCTCTCAGTACATCACTCATAATTTATTCCTTTATTCCCGACTTGATTATGGCCTGAATTGTTTTGTTTTGGTCCCTTTAAATAGGTCTATAATATTTTTAATAGAATCAGTCCAACCTGAACCATTTTGGCGACTGAAATCGCGTTCATAACCTATACTATTTTCTATTTAAAACCAATATAGATTCTAATTCTATAACAGTGGTGCAGTATGCTTATGGTTATATCTTGTGTTGTGTTATCCGAAACTGATGGTTTTGACAGTCAGGCTATTCTCCATAAATCCGGTAGGAATTCGATCGTTAAATGTGTTCATAGATTAATATATTCAACCCCTCATTTCCCCATTCCCACTGAGTCTTTAGTTTTAGTTTTCCCTGCCGGAAATTCTGCTGGAGAAAATCATTCCATTTTTTATTCTGCCCAGCGATTAACCCTTTATTCGCCACCGTAAAGTAGGGTGACGAATCGTCTATAGACAGAGATAGAAAATATCTGCACTTAGGGTTCCACTGGTTAAACCAGGATTTCCGACCGGTAATTGCCATCCATTGCCAGAGATGAGGAGAGAGCTCGTTCAAGCTGACTGCGCTGCATAGTGATTCAGTGCCAATCTCTTCAGATAACCTAGAAATTAGATCTCTTATATTGTATTGCGGGATATTGTCCCGGGCATCCGGATTCAGATAGCCGATCGGTTGAGAGATTAGAGATGGGTATTGAGCCAATCCGAAGAAGGTCGGAATACGTCTGGCTTGAGGTATCCGATAAATAGGGGAACCAATAGTCTCATTCGCTATCTGCCGGATGTAACTAGGCATTTTGCCGATATCCCCGATGATAATCAATGCCAGTACCCCTGCCCCGCAATATCTCCACCATCGGGGAACTTTGTTCCACACCCAGGTGAGAAAATCGGCGCTGAGCAAAATAAGAGCCGGGAATAAGGTGGCGATGAAGCGATCCTGTTTGTTGCCTCCCAGAGTCATGGGGATAAAATCAGCCAGAAAGATGAAAAGCAGAAATCGTACCTTTAATTTTTTCAGGTGAAAGAATGACCAGATCAGTGTTGCCAGAAAAATCAGACCGATTGCCCAGGAGAATGAATACATTAAAAAGAGGGATCTTATGTAGTAAAAGAGGCGATCTCCCAGACCCAGTTGAAGAGGATTCCAGCCGCCGGTCTCAAGAACCCGGTCTAAAACTATTTTAATCTTTGCCCAGTGTGGCGGCTGAATAATCCAGGTAAAATAGATGGGAAAAAAACCGGCCGCGATCCACCAATAATAACCCTTTTTGGTTGAAATCTTCCCATTTTCGTCTTTCCCTGGGAAAAAAAATAGACTGATAATATAAACAACCAATCCCACTCCTATGAAGAACGAATATATGTACTTACTTAAATATAGCAGAGCAAGGAAGATGCCGGATAATAGATAATCCCTCCTGCTATGTCGTGCTTCGCCCCGCCAGAAAAACAGAATAAAGAATCCTGTTAATACACACGCCAGCGGCTCCACCATCGCGGCCGTAAACAAGAAAAGCATAAGTGGCGATGCGATAAGCAGCAGGACAGATAAGATCCCGATCCCGATTCCCCTGATTTTATCAATCCTGGTCCCTAAAAAATAGAGCAGGAGGTTTAAAATGAAAAACATAATCAGACTGGAGAAGCGGGCGGATTCATACGAGGGGCCCGCGATCAGGAAGAAAATTGCCAGCCACCAGGAATGTAAAAACGGCCAGTATACCTGTCGGTTGGTATTCTGAAAAAAGGCGGATAAATCACCATTCTCTATAGATAAGGAGATGGAGATGCCGTTAAGGGAATGATGAGCTTCGTCCCAGTAAAAGGAACTCTGCGGTTTTAGGAGATAAAAATAAGAGAAAAAAGTTGTTGCCAGAGCAATGGCAATAACTATAGCCCAGCCCATCCGCAAGGCATGTGATTTAACCATCTTTATTTTCGCTCCGACTGATTTTTGAGAATAGAAGAATCCAGACATCACCCAACAGGGTGTTTTTTCTGGACTTTAAAAAGAATCCTTGTTGCTCGAAAACCTTTTGAAATTCCTGCCAGTGATAGGAATACTCCTTAACGTTATCCCGAAACTTATCCTGAAGGAAATGCGATACGCGGCCCAGTGGAGAATAATGATTCGGCTGAGTAAGAAGAACATACTGTCCACTAACTCGGCACATTTCGCTAACCAGATGAGAGAAATCTAAAAAATGTTCCAGCACTCCTTCAGCAAAAACAAGTTGAAATGTTCCATCGGCAAATGATGTGTTTCGAGCATCCATAAGAATTACCTCATGGTTTTCCTGTAACCCGTGCTGCTGACAAAGTTTGATACTGAAGGGAGAATTATCAATCCCGATTACACTGCTGTAACCCCAACTTTTAATCAGGCTGATTGTTCTGCCGCTCCCGCAACCTATCTCCAATATGGGGGCTTGCCGGGGCAATTTAATTCGTTGCATGACTTTCTTTACTCCTTTAATAGAAAGATTCATGCTTAACTTTCCAATCGTAGTTGGCGATGAATAGTTTGTCCAGTATCTATTCCAACGCTCATCAAGCTTTGATGTATTCATATGGTCCTCTCTGATAGGGATGTTGTTTTTTTAAAACATACGGCAACTGAATCGGCGATCGCACCTTACGGCCAAGGATGCCCTCCGAAACCAAGAATGATAACGATTACCCGATCCCATTTCCCGGTTCGTGTTTTATTGGTCTTCAATTTGTTCTCTGCATGAAGACGACATTTTTTATCACCTGCCATCCGCCCCGTATAACCCTACCCAACTCTGCGGGGATTTTCAGGAGCCTCAATATGTATGCGGGGTTACAGTGCAATTCCAGAATGCCTCTCCTGACCCAATAACTCAATTTCTCCCCGTCCAGAACTTCCAGTTCAAGATGATCTGCATCTTTAAGGCTGGCTTGTTTCTTTAACAATTCATAAAGAGGGGTATGGGCAAAAACTTTGGGCGAAGTTATCTGATAAGAATGTACATATAATTTCTTGGCCCAAGCTATCGTTTCCTTGATTGTTTGAACTGTTTCCCCGGGCAGACCGAAAATGAAATCGGCATGAATAATCAACCCTGCTTTGTGCGCATTTTCTGTAAATTCTTCCATCTTCTCCCGATTGATACCCTGTTGTATATTCTTCAATATTTCCTTGTTGGCCGATTCATACCCGACATGTAAGCACCGGCACCCGGCTTTCTTCATCAGTTTCAATGTCGGTAAGTCCATATTGGGTCGGGCATAGCAAGACCAGGTCATTTTCAAGTTTGCTTTGAGTATATTTTCGGATAATTCTCTCGCACGTGGTCCAGGGAGAGTGTCATCTTGAATAAAAACCTCTTTTACAGAAGGAAGTTTCCTTTTAATAAACTTCAATTCCTCAATTACATTTTCTATTTTTCTCAAACGGTAAGGTAATCCCTGCGTCATCGTATGAGGCCAGAGGCAGAAAATACATTTGCCCCAGCAGCACCCACGGCCAGTGAAGAGGTCAATAAAAGGATATAATTGCGGCGCCTGAGAATAATTTTTTATGTTAAGATGACGACTATAGATATCGGTGACAAAGGGAAATCCATTCAATGCCTCGGCAGTAACCGGTCTCTGTGGCTTATTTTTGGTTATCCGACCGCTGTTTTCTCGCCACCATAATCCTGCTACCTCCGAATAATATTTTCCATTAGCCAAATCCAGCACCGGGTAGTCGAATTCACCGATCACCATAGAATCCACTACATTGTTTAGAGAAGAGCTTCGTGTGAAAATATCGTCTTGAAGAACGCCGCACCAGGGACCTACAAAAACCGTGTAAGCAGAAGTTGCCTCCTTTATTCTGGCAGTAATCTCCAAATCGCTTTCCAAGCTCGCACTAGAGGTATAGACTACCAACAATTGCGGATTAAATTCCGCACAAAGCCGTACTAATTTATCACCTGCTATATTGTCTATCAAGGCATCTAGAAGTTTGCACTTATGCCCGTGTTTTTCCAGCAATCCGGTACAGTAACCCAGCCAAATAGGATACCAGTTGCTACCGGAAATACTGGGCGCATCCCAGCGAGCGGAACGGATAAAATTCTTAATATAAGGTGGATTGAGAAGAATAACATTCATCTTTTACTTTGGCTGGCAAAGAAAATTCTGTTTATCCCCCTAATAGCCACGGAGAGTCTTCCCGGCAAGAACAAGCGAGGAATCTGACGAGCCATATAATTCCATCTAAAATAGAATTCGCGGGAGGCTTGACGATAAAACTCTTCTATTTCTTTCGGGCTGGCCATATCCGGATAAGTATACATTACCTTCCCACTGGTATGGTGAAAATCCCCCCAACTCTGAAAATATATTTTTCCACCTCCTTCTTGTATCCTTTTCCACATTTTTGTTCCCGGATATGGGGTGGCGATATTGAAAAGGGCAATATCGGGGTTTAATTCTATAGCAAAATCTAGAGTGTGCTGCATTGATTCTAAAGTATCTCCGATAAGGCCAAACATAAAAAAGCATGTAACAGTCATTCCCCAATCTTTAGTTAATTTCACTGCCCTTCTTATCTGGTCTAAGGTTATCCTTTTAGGTATAGAGTCGAGCATTTCTTGATCTCCTGACTCTACTCCAAGAGCAATATAATCGCATCCGGCCGCTTTCATCTTTTCTAAAAATTTTTCATCTATATTTTCCACTCGAATACCATTGGAAAGACGGAGATGGACTTTTAAATTTTTCTCCACAATTAACTCAGCTATTTCTTCAGCACGTTCTTTTTGAAAATTAAAAGTATCATCATAGAGATCAAATTCTTTAACCCCATATTTAGCAATCAAATCCTCCATTTCCCGGACTACGTTTTCAGGACTGCGGGGACGAAAGGTGTAACCAAAAGTTTTCTTATTGCAATAATAACAGTCATGGGGACACCCTCTACTGGTAAAAATACATGCCCAGGGAAAGTGGCGGGTGCCGCTGGAAAAGTAAGGCTTCTGTGTTCCTCCGCGAAAAAGCAAATCCCTGGCTGGGAAGGGTAATTTATCAACATCAAGGAAGGGACGATCTTGATTATGTACTATTTCTCCATTCTCATTTAAATAAGATATCCCTTTTATCTCTTTCAAAGGTTTTTCTGCTGCTATCTCTAACATCGGGTACTCGCCTTCTCCCCTCACCGCAATATCGAAACCTTCCATACACAAGTCTTCCGCCCTCGCCGCTGCATGCGGTCCACCGACTACAGATAGAACCTTTCCGGGAAGTCCTCGAGCTATTCTTAAAGCATAATTATGGGCGGGGGTAAGCACACTTACACCCACTATCTCAAATCCCTTGCTTGCGGCATATCGGCATACTTCCTCCGCCTCAATATTTTTTAGATTAGCATCGAGAATTTCTACATCAACTTCGGCATCTCGCATAATGGCGGCAATATAAGCAAGGCCAATCGGTGGATTTATTCCCCAGGAAGCAGAATCTTTCTTTATCTGATAGTTTGGTTGTACCAGAAGCACTTTTTTCATTTTCCCTCTAATTTCCTCATTGGGAAAAATAATTCTCTCAAGAATCCAAGGGACCAGGCGAAACAAGAAATGACCACTACCAGCGGCACATAAAAACCAGCTGATGCCAACTTAGTTTTTAGCATTCCCATTATTCCCGCTGCGATCAGGCCAGCGATAATAATAGCGATAACCGTAAAGAAAAATATTTTACTTAGGATAAATCCGATTGCCAATACAGCAAGTATAATAGGTATAAATAAGCCTATGAAGATATGCGCAAAGTTAAGCATTTGGAAATCGAACTTGCCAATCTGCAGCCGGCCAATGGCATATCGGTACATTTGGCGCCATAGATTTCTCGTGGTATGCCGCCGGTGATGCCAGAGTCTAACATCGGAAACTTGTATAAGCTTGTAGCCAGCTCTTCTCACCTGCCGACTGAGTTCCACATCATCGGCAGTTAGAAGGTTCTCATTTAATGGCATTATCCTTTCCAGAACTTCCCTGCGAAAAAAAGCATTGCAGCCAGGTATATGTTTTGTTTCCCTGCAGCCATGAAAATTGTCGGTGTGGCTCGTTTTGGTAAATGAAGCGGTGGAACGGAATATGTATTCCACTGCCCGGCTGAATTCTTTTCCATCCGGCGGATTAAATTCTACCCCTCCGACTCCCCCTACGTTACTGTCCTTAAAATACTTTAAAGCGTTTTTCAGCCAGTCCTGTTCCATCACGCAATCAGCATCGGAAAAAACGACAAAATCCCCGCGGGAAGCTTCGAAACCACGATTTCGTGCGGGAGCAACTGTGCCTTTTTTATTATCCACAACCATTGCGCCAAACTTCTTAGCTATTGCCCGTGAATCATCGGTAGACCCACCATCAACGATAATTACTTCGTATTTATCGCGGGGATAATCGAGTTGACTAAGGCTCTCCAAACAATTAACGAGTAAGCTGCCTCCATTTTTTACCGGTATGACAATTGATGTAAAAGGATAGTTCATTTCAAAGCCCATTTTAAAGTTATAATTCCAGCTCTAAGATAGCACACAATCTCTTCGCAATTCAGGGTTTTTGTCAGTCGCCGCAGGATATAACCTGGCCGGAGATAGAATTTCCGGGTTGCCCATTTCCCATATTTCCAGTTCTTGCGATCTAAAAGTACCACTCATGAGTTGATATTTCCCTTCAGAGAGAGAAATCATTTTCGGGCCCACTTCAATGTCATTATGCCTGCCTTAAGATAACCCAGAAATTCTCCCGGAGAGCGGATCTTCAGGATGGTCATCACCAGGTAAGAAATCCTCAGGTAAAACTTGCGAGTCGCCCACCGCGCCCAATTTTCAAGTTTTTCCCGACTCATTCTATCGGACATTAGCTGATATTCTCCTTCCGAAAGCGGGGTCATACCAAGGGCTTGGGCATCTCCTCCGCCCCCTGATTGTCGGGAATTGGATAATTCACTTCCCGGCAGCAAGACCCCGATTCCCAAGCTGGCAAAATCAGGTTTGAGTCCAATTATATATTCAACGGTCTTTTTAATCGTCTCCCCGGTATCATTAGGAAAACCGATCATATAATAGGCAACCGTTCGGATCCCAGCTTTCCGTGTAATCCGGAAAGCCTCGGTTACCTGTTCCAGTTTATACCCCTTCCGGACTGAATCAAGAATCTCCTGGCAGCCGGATTCCACACCGAAAGATATCATCCAGCATCCCGCCGCTTTCATCTCCCGGAGCATCGCTTCGTCGACCAGGTCAACCCGGGTGGTGCATGACCAGGAGAGTTTATATCTCTCTTTTTTAAGACGGGAGCAGAAGGCTAATATCCAGTCTTTTTTTACCGTGAAGATATCATCATAAAAATGTATTTCCCTGATTCCCTGGTCATGTACCAGGGCATTAATTTCTTCTAGGACATTATCTACTGAGCGGATCCGCAGGGTGCTGCCGAATACAGATTTCGAGCAATACTGACAGGAGAAAGGGCAACCCCTTTGTGCGACCATAGTCCCATATGGATTTATGCGACCATAGGGCGGATGGGTCTGATAATGTTTTAGGGGAAAGAGGTCCCGGGCTGGAAAAGGCAGTAAGTCCAGATCTGCAATCATCTCAGAAGGATCATTCACTACAATCGTATCCCCCCGGCGAAAGGCAATCCCTTTGATATCTTGTAAACTGTTGCCACTTTTCCGCGCCCGGCAGATTTCAAGCATAGCAATCTCGCCCTCCCCCCGTACACTAATATCCGCTTCCGGGCAGTCAATCAAAATATCCGCCGGGATAGATGAAGGGTGAGCTCCCCCCATAACAATCAGAGTGTCCGGTGCCGCCCGCCGGGAAATCTGAGCCATTTCCTGCGCGTATTTATAAGTAGGGGTCATGGCGGTTATCCCGATGATTGACGGAGATAGCCTCTCAATTTCTTTTTGGATCTCAGTCGGAGAATATCTCTCAGCCCAGGAATCAAGTATTTCAACCGCTATCCCCCCTTCCCGTAGATAGGCCGCGATATAAGCAAGTCCCAACGGAAGGACCGGGTAAGGCATTTTAGATGGCGGATTTATTAATAATACTTTCATTATCGACATCTCATTCTCGTGAATCCAGTAACCATCGGCCCCAGACCAGGCAGATGGCGAAGGTCAGCAACGGAACCGAGGTCAGAACCGCCCGACCGAACGCGGTTCCGATAAATTCAGAAAACGGACTAAAAATAAATGGATAAATGGTCATTAGAAATACCCCCAACCAGGATATGAATATATATCTCAAGGAAGAGGTAATGATGATCTTTGCTCCCAGAAGTATTGTTGTGAAGGCTACCGGGAAGAGGATGTTATAATTCCCTGAAGAAAAAATATAATAGACCATCATTTTTAAGACCTCCGGGTGAAACTCAAGCCGCCGGTATTCAGGAGGGAGGCTGATGGGGAAACCGTAGATTATCTTGGTCAGGTACCAGGGGAGTGTCCAGATGATCACCACTCCAAAGAAAAGAACGATAAAGCATAAGTTTTTTTTGAAATTCTTGATATTCATCAAAAGAAAAAGTCCCAGTGGAGGGAGAAACCCGACCAACATCAGAATCAATCCCTCATCCTTGGTAAATACTCCCGTTCCAATAAGCATGGCAGAAATCACCAGGACAGCTGTTCCCCCTGTCTGCATCCAGCGATAGAGGTAGGCGAAACCGGCAAAAAGAGATATTCCTATTATCATATCCACATGAGCGAAGAATGAATGAAAACTCAACAGAGGAACTGAGATAATAATATAAGTCATTATTATTGACCATCCCCAAGGATAACTGGACCGAAAATTCCCATAGGCGATAAGTCCCAGGCCGGCAAAGAAATAAAACGTAATGAGGTTCACCCCCCATTCACTCCATTCCCCCAGGCAGATGCTAACCCAGTTCTTGAATAATGGGATGCCGGGGGGATATTTCTGAACCCGGCCCCCTAAAAAATCAACATGATCCGGGTCTAATATCAAGGATCGGTTAGTATAAAATACTTTCGCCTTATAGTTCCAGATAGATACAGTGTCATCAAAATATGATGAGTGGAGAAATGCTCCGGAAAAACTGAATAGATATTTCCAAAATATCAACAATAGAACTATTGTTAATGCCGCCTTTTTCCAGCTTAAAGCTGATCTTCTATGATCTCGTTTTTTTAACCGTGGTCGCGAGTTCCCGACTAAACGAATTACACCGATGATTAATATAATCCATATCAAGAGAGAGCAGCTTAGAAAAGTGAACTTTATCCTTAAGAGTCCAATGAAAAATATATAGAGAGCTTGAACTCCATAGCCAATCATGGATCCGATCCCTACCTTCTCCATCTTAAGGAAATATTTTTTCTTACCTTCTAATAGGTCAACTATTATTACTCCCATCAGAAGAGGCAGGCCATATCCAACCAAAGTTCTTATTGTCAGCAGAAGATAACTCATCTATCACCGGAATGTATATTCATGATACTTAACAGGAAAGAAGAGAATACAGTCTGTATTCCAACTACGATTAAGGTCATGCTAAAGATTGCCAGACGGAGTTCATAAAATTCCCCGGAAACAAATAAGAATTTACAGAGAAGGTACAGCATTAAACCAAAACCTACTCCTGATATTGCTAAGCCCAGATAAAGCCCTTTTTCCAATGAAAACTTGCGATAAAATTTTTCGATAAATCGGTCACTAATAATATGTTCCCGGTAGGCATATGCCTTGGCGTACAACCCCAGGGTAATAACCTGGAATCCGAGTATGGCCAGCAGGCTTCCGACAATCATGAAATGCTGGTCATATCCATGTCCCCCGATCTGTATTGGACCATTTATAAGGAGCAATAAAACCACAAATCCAATCCCCAGCATAATGCTCCCCGGGGTCAGAAAAAGATGAGTGGGGCTATACATTAGCATGAAGCGAAGATGACGCCAGCCATCTGGCAACGGGCGAAGATGCGGAGTCCGTTCATATTTTGATCGGTGGAGAGTAATCGGAAACTGCTTTATCTTTAGGCCTGCCATTGAGGCCTTAATGACCATCTCAGAAGCAAACTCCATCCCCGTAGTATTTAACCGCATCTTATCGAAGGATTCTCTGGTAAATGCTCTCATTCCGCAGTGCGCGTCGGAAATACCGGTCTTGAAGAGGAGGTTGAGAAACGCGGATAGGAACGGGTTGCCTATATAACGGTTGGCCCAGGGCATAGCTCCTTTTTCAATAGTTCCCCCCAGGCGATTACCGATTACAAAATCATACCCTTCCCTAAGTGGTTGAATAAAACATTCCAGGTCGGTAAAATCATAGGTGTCATCAGAGTCTCCCACTACTATGTATTTACCATGGGATTGAGGGATTCCCCCCAGATAAGCAGCTCCATATCCTTTTTCTTTAACGTCTACCACCCTTGCTCCCGCCTGTTCGGCCAGGCCCTGTGAACCATCCGTAGAACCATTATCGGCAACAACAACCTCTCCCCTGATTCCCAACGTATTCATGGTCTTCAGGGCTTTCTCTATACAGACGGCTATGGTTCTCGACTCATTCAGGCAGGGCATTACTACCGATAATTCCACTTCCATAATCAGTTCTTCTCCTCCAGGAATATAAACGAGTTCCGATTGTACCGGGCGATTACTTTCCCTTTTTTTGTATATGTTTTTCCATTCGTGTCCACAATCTGTTCACGGTTTGAATCATAAGTTAGTTGTGGCGTATTGTAGACAATAAAATACATCGGCAACTCATCCCCAAAAAACGATTCGGTCTTTTCTGATTCTTCATAACGGGGATATATAAAATATTTCAAACGACAATCGTAAGGCCAACACCCCAGCGGAAGGAGACGAAAAATAGCTTCTGCCGGAATTTCTTGCCGGCAGAAAGAAACAAACTGGTAAAAATCTCCCAAAGCTGGAAAGGTTTTCTCCTCCGGTGGCGGTTTAATGTACGACTGATAAATCTCTTGAGCTATTTTGTATTGACTGTACGTATCCCGGATATCATATATAACCCAGACTATAAGAATGGCCACCCCTACCAGTGTGGCCATCTTTATTCTATTGCTTTTCGCTCTAAAATATAAGATGGCTCCGATTATGAGGATAAGCAGTGCTAATTTATTGCACCAGCTTATAAGCGTTTGATTGAAGAAACTCGGACTGTTTAAAGAGTTGATCGTGCCGGGGTGCAACCGCCGGGGAGTCAGAAATTCACTCCACTGATCCTGAAGGTATCTTCCAAAAGAGAATGGCAGGATCTCAATCGAATCAATCTCCACCCAGCCTGGTCTTCCCCCGAAGATCAGTCTCAGTTGTTCGATTGTATCGCGGTACTCAAGTTTTTCGGTCAGAGGGATCCAGGATGTATGGAAGTTGCGGTCGAATAGCGGCTGAATCAACTCTGGGACCAGAACAGGTTTTCCGGAACGGGGCTGCCAGAAGACCTTGAGATAGCGCGGGGAGCGAAAGAGAAAACGGATTCTCAGATAAGGGTCATCTTTTACGGGAATTCCCAGATTTGGGGGAGAGATCAATAGGAATTGTTCCCTCCCCATAACCTGGAAGATCCCCCCCTGAACCCGGCTGCCTTCCACCCCCTCCCATCTCCAGTCTTTAATGTCTTCCGGGGTAGTAAACTCCCAGGAGAAGAAATCAGTTGAAGCAGATAGAGAGAACGATATAGGGATCAATAATAGCAGGATCAAAGTTAAAATTATTCTGCGGGATGAGTTCATTCTTATAAACTATTTATTGCCACTAAGACATCAAGACACAAAGAATAAAATTCAAGATGAAATAACTATATTTTTCCTTTGTTCCTAATTATTTCTTAATGTCTTTGTGGCTTTGTGGCTATTTTACTGACAGTGCCACGCAGTAAATTAGCGCGACGCGCTGATTATTATAGACTTGTTCTTAATATAGATTATCTCGCCTTCAAATTCACCCTGGCCGGCGGATTCTAACAGAGACAGGGTCATATTATAGGTGCCAGCGGGGGCCTCTAGCGGAATTATTATAGCACACTGCTGCCTGATAATCTCCCCCGGTTCCCACTTTGATGTGGGAAGTATCCGAAACGGCGCGAAGAAACTTTGTTCGAATGAGAACCTTTGGCCCCCATGCTGGCGGAACCGGGCGGTCAGGAGATAATCCTGGTTTACTTTTCGGTCGCATTCCATATAGATCATGGTCTCCACCACCTGTTGGCCCAGCCGGGAACTATGCCGGATATTATAACCACGGAGCTTGATTTCAGGCAAATCAATAATAGACTGGTTGAGGGGTATTGAAATCCCGGAAAGATCTACTTTTTCGACCAGATCCAACTCGGTAGAATCTCCCTTCCGGAAGAGCGCTAAAGAGTTTATGGTTTCTTCCAGTTGCCAGCCATCTTCCAGAAATTCCCGGAGGTATCGATCTCCCTCCGGACCATAAAAATAATAGAAAGTCAGCGGGTCATTGAAGTCAATCAACGCGAATTTTGCTGACCTCTGAACGAGAGGGAGGTCCACTCTATACCCGGTCCGCCAGCCTCCGCAGATCTGGAATGAATAAAAAAGTTGGGGGCGGACGGAGAGATGAGAAGCCAACCCGAATGTGGCCAGGACGGGAGCCTGGTCAGGGACCATCCGGACCATCTCCGCCCGCACTCCGTCCTCTTCAGTTACCCCCACTGCTGGAACATACAGGGGAGCCGGAAAAGGGGCCTGAGCATTCTCGCGCTGGGGGGAGAGATCAGCAACAGGAAGATAACAAGATAGTCGGGTTTGAATTTAAACCATTTCCAGCGTAGAAGATTTCGTGTTCCGCGAATCGCCGAGATGAAGACAAACGGGGTGATGATGGCCGAGTACTGGTAGCGGATGGAAAAGTGGGTGAACCGAGAGGAGAGCAGGCCTTCAAGCAGCGAAACAAGAACCATAACTAAATCTGTAGGGGATAGCAGGGAGAGAAATCCCAGGGGGATAAAGAGATGAAACAGATAGCGAAGCTTCGGCCTGGTTAAAATCCCGCTCAGAACATGCGCAGGAGGGGTCATAACGGTCGCGGCCATCTCGGCCGGTGTATGGCCCAGCCAGCTGAAGAAGATCGGAATCAGGATTGAGATGAGTTACCAGCGCGGGGATCAGCCGGCTACAGAAGACAAACCAGAATACCGAAAGGAGCAGAGCGCTCACACCCCATTTCCAGCGGGCAAAGGGATTATTACCGCGTTTTTTTATTGCTCTCAGAAGGAAAATATATACCCATGCCAAAGACCGGGAGGACTACGTCCTCCCGGCAGGAGAGAGAAAGCAGGAGGAAGATCAGATACCCGGTCCATATTCTCCTCTGATAAAAGTAGAAGGTGAATAATAGTAGGGGAATGGCAAAAACGATGGGATGGAATTTATAGAGTGTTATATAATTCAGGGACGGGTAGATCAGATAGCAGAAAGAGAAGAGCAGACCAAGTGCCTGGTTGAGAGTCTCCCGGGCGAGAAGATAGACCGCCCAGGCCCCGATACTGAGGGCGATTGCCTGGATATAAAGCAGGATAAGAGGTTCGGGGAAGAGAGCGTAAAGTGGGAGCAGGAAAATAGAAATAAACCACTTATGAGTATTGAGGAGTGCTGATTATCCGACATGACTGGCGGTAACGAACCGGCCGTGCGTACCATTCCAGAATGCCTGGTTTATGGCAGCCATGTCCATGTCCTGGTAAGAAAAGGAGCGATACTGACAATATCCGGCAATTAAAAAAACAACCGCGTAAACCACGATCAGAAGAATGACAAGAATAGAAAAGCTACTTCTGCTATTTGAGATTTCTGATGATTCAATCAATTCTCTTTTATATCAATTTGTTCATTTTTCGATGATTACTGCTTTGGGAATACTAGCGATAAATATTTGTTCTAGTAACTTGTCGGGAGATATGCTCCATCTACCCGGTAGGTATTCCATCGCCATGGCCGTGTCATAATAATTATAAAACATTTTTCTAGCTTCGGGCGACAAAGGCAAGTTGGGGCGTTTCCGGATTAAAGACAGAATAAGATCATACTCCCCTCCCGGAATATCTTCGGGAACCATAAGGTTACATTTCTGTCGAACGATATCACCCGGTCTCCAGAGTGATGTCGGATAAATTCGATATGGGGCAAAATAAAATTGCTGAAATCCTTTTGATCGGTCAGTGTGGGAGGTAAATCTGGCGGCAAGCAGCATATTGTCTCTTAAACTTTCATCACATTTAAGATTAACCTCCAGACTTATGACCGGTTCATTAAGAACTTTATTTTTATTGAGCTTAACTCCGGCAAATTTCAACTCAGGGATATTAGGAATATTTTTCAATCGCGGATATTCGCTCCCGGTGACATTACTCACCACACCCAGATCAGAGTGATCGCTCTTCTTATAAAGGGCCAGAGAATTGACTGTAGTCACCAATCTCCATTTCCCCTCAGTCAGATAATTGAAAATCGACTTATACCCGCCGGGAGTATAAAAGTCGTAGAATGTTAGCCAGTCATTAAAATCTATCAGAACATATTCAGCCATCTCCTGCATTATGGGGATATGCTGGGCGAAGCCTAACTTCCGGGAAGAGGCGTAGAGATGATAGAATAGAAATAACTGCGGCCGCATGGATAGTTTCGGTCCAAATTCGAAGGTTGTCGCTACCGAGGCAGCTGGCGGTACTTCATCCACCAGGGTCTGTCTGACTCGATCTTCTTGAGTAACTCGCCATAGTTGTATCCCCTCCGGTAGGTTGAATAACGGTCCCAGATATTTTGCCGAGACGATGGAGAAAATCAATATTACCGGGAGGATGATCTTTGCTTTTCCGCGCGGCCATTTCCAGCGCAGGATATTTCTGACCCCGTAAATAGCGGAGATAAATATAAAAGGCGTAATAATAGACGAATACTGATATCGGATCGAGAAATGGGAAAAGCGGGAGGAGAGCAGTCCTTCCGCAAGGGATACTAGAACCATTATCAAAGCCGAGGGGGAGAACAGGGAAACAAATCCTAGGGGAATCAGCAGATGAAAGAGATAGAGGAGCTTGGGCTGTATCAGTATTCCCCGTAATATTTTTCCCGGATGAAAAAATATATTCCCAAGAATTTCTCCCGGAGAATTTCCGAGCCAACCATAAAATGATTCCACCATGGTGGGATTGTTCGAGGGGGGTTGCCCTGATTCAATCAGCATGGGAATTACTTTGAGGCAGATAACCAGCCAGATCAGCGATGATAATATAGCGACCAGACCCCACTTCATACGAGAAAAAAGCTTCCCATCTTTATCGCGTATTCCCTCCAGTAAAGCAAAGAGACCGATCCCAAGAACGGGGATAAAAATATCCTCCCGGCAGGAGAGAGAAAGAAATAAGAAGAGAAGATAAAGTCCCCATCTTCTTCTCTGATAGTAGTAGAAGGTGAATAAAAGCAACGGGGTGGCAAAGGCGATAGGGTGGAATTCAAAGAGATTGACATAATTCAAGGCAGGGTAGATCAGGTAGCAGAAGGAAAATAGCAGTCCGGCTAATGGCGATATCATCTCTCTCCCGAGAAGAAAGATAGCCCAGGCTCCTAAACTAAGGCCTATTGTCTGAAGAAAAAGCAAGGTGAAGGAACCGGGAAAGATGGCATGTATCGGAAGAAGGGGGATGGCGATGAACCATTTGTGTCCGCTTAGAAGAGCCGCCTGACCGTGAAAGTTCGAAATAAATCTTCCCTGGGTAGCGTTCCAGAAGGTTTGATTGATAACAGCCAGATCCATATCTTGAAATGAGAATGATTCGTATTTCAAGTAGGCTATCGCGGAAAAGATTATTGTGTAACATGCTATCAGAAGAATCAAGAGGATGACAGGCAGACGTCGCGATCGCAATATCCGGATTAATGTCGTTTTGCTCATTGCTTCTTTCTCTCCGAAAGATTCCGATAAAATACTCTGCTTAATACCCACCCGATGCCAGCGAGCAGCACTTTTTTATTTTTAACCAGATTAAAGAAAAACCATCTTATCTTTTCACTCAAACGAATTTTACGAAAGGACAGATTGTCTAACTCCATCCGCAATTTCAGAACAGTATCCTTATCCACTTGATCCGAGAAGACCCGGAGCATGGCTTCTATATTGTGTTCTTTCTCCCAGAGGAGTTCTTCCAGATAGTTTTTCGAGATTAATCCTTTATCCACGCACATTTCATAGAGTCTGGTTCCCGGATAAGGAGTCGCGCAGCAAACCTGGAACCGATGCAGCTTATCGAAATTGCGCTCTATAAAACATTTTGTTTCCAACATCTCCTGGTATGTTTCAGTCGGAGTGCCAATAATAAATGTACCCATTACTTTAATACCGGCTAGGTTAACCAGATCAATAGCTCTTTGATGATCTTCTACGGTAATGCCTCCTCCTTTTATCAAAGTAAGCACCCTCTGATTACCACTCTCAAAACCAATGTCTATCTGGCGGCAGCCCGCCTCTTTCATGAGCCGCAAAAGCTCCAGATCATCTTCCCGGATCAGATTGCTCCTAATCTGCACTTCCCATTTTATCTTTTTATGAAATCCCCGCTCTATCAGTAATTTGCAGAGCTGCCGGGTAGACTCCTTGTTAATGAAAAAAGTATCATCGGTGAAGAATAACCAGCGTCCGTGATATTTGACGATCAACTCTTCCACTTCATCCGCGATATATGAAGGAGAATGATATCTTACTTTACCCGGGGTAGTGAAATTAACGCAGCAGAATATACAATGATACGGACAGCCTCTTGATCCAACAATTGTATATACCCCGAACGTATTGATCCCACGGGTTATATAGGAATGGTTATGATATGCCCGATTGTTCAGCAGTTCCCTGGCCGGATGGGGAATCGAATCCAGATCTTCTATCAGCTCTCGGGGAGGATTGATATGAACTTCGGAGTCTTTAATATAAGCGATTCCCCTGATCAGGGATAACAAGTCCGGACTTAAATCATTATTACTCTGAACGCGGCTATCGACAATATCTCTGAATGTCTCCTCCCCCTCCCCCACAACAGCTATATCAAATCCTCCTTCTTTTACAACCTCTCCGGGATTGATAGTCGCATGTACTCCGCCGCATATTAAGAGTGCATCCGGGCATTCTTTCCTGATAAGCTTTGCCTTGTCATATATCTCCAGGCTATAGGAACTAAGTGAAGTAAACCCGATTATATCCGGCTGAAAATCAACTATCTCCTTGACCGGGGAATCCGAAAAATTGCTATCAACCAGTTTAATCTCATAATCATATTTCCCGTACTCTCTGAGGTATGATGCTAAATAGGTTAAGTTGAGTGGTGGATAAGAATTAACCGGGATTGGATTGAAGAGACATATTTTAATAATTGGTTTCATCTATTGCAGAACAAATTTATATGATACCGATTTGGGGAAATATTTATTTCCGAAAAAATCTATAACGAGTCCGATCGGCAGCGTAACCAGCCAGATCGGAAAGAAGCGCAGCGGCGTTCTTAAGACCGCCGGATTGAAGAACAACAATGTAATATGCAGAACGGCGGTGGCATAATTATCCCTCCAATTACCAATGCCTAGCTGGGTGTCACTCTTAATATTTCTTTTCAGCATAAAGAAGAATTCAATATGACTTAAAAATCCGGCCTTATATTTATTGATTACTTTGAATTTGCATAGCTTTAATTTGTCTTCCAGTTCATCCTCTTGAAAAATTCTCACATGATGAATTTCCTGCCTATATGTAGGCCTTACTTTAGAGAGCCAGGCTTCTGATTTCCAGTAAGGGATATTGGCTATAACCTGTCCGGATTGTTTCAGGACTCTTTGAATCTCACTTAAAACCTCCTCCAGATTATCGACATGCTCCAGGACATCCATGGCATGAATCTCGTCGAATTCATCGGCATTGAAAGCTAGAGCTTCGCTATCCATCCGAATAAACATGATCTCCGGATATCTCTTTGCGGCAATTTTCAAGTTTTCTTCAGATATATCAATCCCGATAGCGTAATTATTCCTTGATAAGATAAATGTATTGAAACCCTCTCCGCATCCAATCTCCAGAATTTTGTTCATGGATAGGGATGGGTGGGCGGTTTTAGACGCTTTCATCTTCGATTTAATATCTTGTTATGAAACCAGGTTATCAGTAATTTCGCGGGGTCGACCGCGTGGCTTATTTTCCCAGCACAATTATGACTGACATTCTAACTGTCTATAATTTGAATAGGTTACAAACGAAAACCTATTAATGACGGTTTTTTGTCATTTAAAGGGAGGTATAAGCGAAACAATATCCTCTGAACCCGGCGGCGATTGCTTGACCAGCTTTCGAAATGACCTGGATTTGAAGATTTTGGTTTTACTCATTTCGGCTGAATATCATCAAAACTAACCTCACTACCCAGCTTGAAAAATCCCTGCAATTTCCCGATAACAAAACAAGTGCTGTTGAGGTATTGGATGTCATTGATCTCTCTCTTTTGCTGGATCTCGTTATGCCGACACCGGATATCCCGGAAATCCTTGATATTATCAACCCATGCTCTCCCATAAGCTTCCTTGATTGTTTTCAACTGCCCTGTCAGCAACAGATAGACGACCTCTCCGAAATTCACCAAAAGATAAATCGGGAGGATAAATAATAGCACCGGATAGGAATAATTCTTGAGGATACTTCGGATATTATTCCTCTCTCCCAGATATCTTCTTTTAATCGAACCGGCCGGCATGCTTCCTCCGGTAGAGTGAAAAAATATGCACCGATCCGCGTTATACGGCTCTTCATTCATCAGATAAGCTCGCCAGCAGATATCAATCTCTTCATGATACATAAACATTTTATGATCAAAACCGCCGAGATCCGAAAATAGTCTTTTCTCAATAACAAATGCACATCCGGGAGCGGTATGAACCTTGCCCGGCTTATAGGTACAGCCATATCCCAAAAAATCTACCCCATCATTCTGGCTTATAAATATACTTCCATCATAGCTGAACTCTCTAGAGGCAATTATCTTGGCACAAGAATTCTTCTTAATAAAATCATCCAGCTCTTTCACATAATCATGGTCTAATTTCGCGTCGGAGTTGAGGAAGAGAAGGTATTTTCCTTTCGCTATCTTGCCGGCCGCGTTACAGGCGCCGGTATAACCTATATTCACCTTTGATTCCAACACTTTTACACTGGGATAATCTTTCCTGGTTAAATCAATCGATCCATCAGATGAGTTATTATCAACTAAAATGACTTCATAGCCGCCTGATGACTGGCTGAAGATCGAATCAAAGCAGTCCGGTAGAATCTCCATGCCATTCCAGTTGGGTATAATTATGCTCAGCCAAGGCATTTGCTTTGAAATCCCGATCATCGCGGCGATTTTCGGATCCATAGCTATAATCTCAATAGGGCCTTTAGAGGCTCAACGGTACGGAGAAATCCATACTCTTTATAAAGGATAAAACTCCGCCGAAGATAGTTCTTCCACCATCCCGGATCCATCATTTTATGGAGGATCAATTGCCGGATAGTTTTTTTTCGGAAATTTTCTATCTCCTGGGCTGAGAGAGATTCGGTATTAAAAACGCAGGATTGGGCCCCGTCGAAGCGGCTGTAGTCAAGATCCTTGATGGCGCCCTCTTCCAGAAGTTTATCATACATCCGGGTTCCCGGAAAAGGGGTGGCTATCGAGACCTGGGCATAGTCAAACTTAATCCGGTTTGCCAACCGTACTGTATCCCGCATGCTCGCCATGGTATCACCATAGAGCCCCAGTACAAATGTGGCGTGGGTCATGATCCCATGTTTTCGGCACCATTTCGATACTTCCACCGCTCTCTCTGGATCCAGAGGTTTACCAATCTTCTTGAGAACCTCACGGTTTCCACTCTCCACCCCAAACTTCATGAATATGCATCCCGCCTCCGCCATAGTGGCGATCATCTCTTCATCGGTTACCATGGCGTCACCCATGCAGGACCACTTTATCTTCATCCCCCGGTCCAGAATCCCCCGGCATATATCCAGGACGTGCTCTTTGCTTATACAGAAGTCGTCATCATCAAAATAGATCTCGCGGGCCTTGAACTCCCGAATGACATACTCCATCTCGTCCACGACCCGCCTGGCATTAAATGGACGCCAGGGACCATTGCCATACATTACCTGGTTCCAGAGACAGAAGTCACACTTAAAAGGGCATCCCCGGGAAGAGTGGAGAGTTACCATCGGCCGATAGGTACAGACTCCGTCCGTATAACATGTCATATCCGGTTGGTCATTGCAGGGGAACAATTTAAAAGCCGGTCCGGGCAGGAGATTGATATCTTTGATGAAAGCTTTGGAGCTTATAATGGGATCCCCTCCCCCATTTCGGAAGGCTACTCCGGTCAGATCCTGAATATCCTCCCCCCGGGACCATCGTTTCATCACCTCGGCCAGGACAAATTCGTATTCACCGCGGAGAACCAGATCGATGAAGGGGTAATCCCGGATAATGTTCTGCGCAAAGACTGTTACGAAGGGACCGGTTAGTATCACTCTGAGATCAGGATTATCATCTTTAAGTTCCCGGATTATCCGAAGATCATGTTGAAAAGCATGCATCACCGTTTCTATTACTAATACATCGGGCGCGATCTCCCGGGTCCGCCGGATGAATTCATCCTCCTGGATATTCAGGGCTACACCGTCAATGACCTCTACCACAAACTCTTCCCGCTCTAAAACCGCCGCCGCGTAAGCCAGATAGAATGGAAAAGGAGGAAGGCAGATATCGGAGATCTTTTTGATATAACTCCAGGGCCAGCGGCTCCCCGCTTTGATAAAATATCTTTCCATCCCCGGTCCGGCTGGTTCCCGGGCGGGGGGGTTTGCCAGCAATATTTTAAGTTTCTTCGCGACCGGGGAGTTCATCGTGTTTCCTCCACCGCCCGATTGAGAATATTCTCCCAGGTCTGCCCGCGAACAAACTCCAGCGCGCGACTACGGCAAAGAGCGTAGCGCGCCGGATCGTCCAGCAGTTTATCTATGGCCATTACCCATTGATCCTCATCGTAGGGCACTACCACTCCCATGGATAGCCTCCGGATATCAGCCGAGATTGGGGGCACCTCGGTCGTGATGGTAGGAAGCCCGGCGGAGAGATAGGTCTTGATCTTGATAACATCACCGTACTTTTTAGTACTTTCCATGGGGTAATACGGGGCCAGAGCTATATGAGAACGGGAGAGTTCCCGGAAGACCTGGCCCGGAGCAAGATATCCTTTCCAGACAACATCTTTCTCGAGTCCCAGATCCCGGATCCTACGTAGGAATTCTTCTTCCTGGCTTCCTGCTCCCATTACCACCAGTTCCACTCCCGGCCTGGTATCCCTGAGTCGTTTAACCACACCGGGGATAAGCATCACGCCGTTTTCATGGTTGATTCCCCCCGCGTAAACTAGGGTTACCTTCTTCCCCGGAGGATTTGCTTTATTGCTATCCACCTGGAATTGCAGCCCGTAAGGTACTGTCAACTGCCGTGCCATCTTTTCCCGGCTATAACCCAACTTGATCCTGGCCTCTTCCATGGCCACGGAGATATTCCAGGTCGCGGTACAACTATATGAAGCCCGCTTATCAAGCCAGAGATAGATTCGGTTGAATAATTGAGAGGGATAACGCCCCGGGGAGAAATCAAAGAGATAATACACCGGATAGGAGGCCCGGTTGATTGATTTCATGAGCACCCCCCATAACGCGTTCAAGCATTCCACTCCGAGAAAGAGGTCAGCCCGGGGGCTATATCTCAGGGCTATCCAACTGAAATAGGCGGAACTGAGTAAATCCCTCAATTTCAGTCGGATGTAAGTCTTCTCCGGCCGGGGGCGGCGCGGAAGCCACCAATTCAAAAGGGCGGCCGGAAAAGTACGCTGTAAGATTAACTTGCCATCCTGATATATTTCCAGGGTAGGCAGTAGATGCTGGGAACTGGGCATCGGCTGCTCATGCAGCACCACCGTCCTGGCCCTAGGGAGGAAATACTCCAGTAAAAATTTAACCGGTCCGGAAAGGCTGGATCGTTTTCCGTTAGAAGTGTGAGAATGAGAAAAAATCCAGATGTTTTGTTCTGATGATAATTTAATTTTAGTCACCTCACTCCTGCTTCTATAAAATATGTACTCCACCCACGTCCCCTTTCGTATTCCTGACTTCGCTTTTTTTCAAAAAAAATCTTCCCGGGAACTTCTCTATTTGCCAGCCACTTAAACGGGTAAAATAAGACCATATTTGATATCTCGAAAAATCCTCCTCCACTCTGAATTCGGATGAGATTAAATCCATTCTCTTTCAATATATCTTTCAGAGTCCCTCGGGTATAATGCCGATGGCCTAAATACCAGGCCGGATCGGTAAGAGTGGAGCGAAGATCAAATTTCGGGGTTGAAAGGTAGAATCGTCCGTCTTGCTTGAGGATGTTTCGAATGGATTTTAAGGCTGCAATTACTTTATTTCGGGGTAAATGTTCCAAGGTTTCCCACATAACAACAATATCAAACTGTCTCTTCTTAAAGGGCAAATCAGGTACGCCCGCCTGAAGAAAGCAAGCTTTAGGTACAGTCCCCGCCGCTTTAACGACCTGCTGTCGGTTAATATCCATACCGATAACACAGGAACTAGTTCCATCTTCAATACCTTTTTCGAACCAGCCAAAAGAGCAGCCAATATCAAGAATTCTCTTCCCCTTCATACCTCCAACCAGATCAATGGAAGCATCATATCTTCCTGTCCAGCGGTTGTGAATAGTTTCCTGATATTTTTTCATCAGAGTTTAAAACAGCGGGAGTAAAGAAAAACCAGGCCTACCGCTAATCTCAATAGGTACATGCCCAGAGATAGAAGAGGATGGGCCAGGAGCTTCTTCCACCTCCCCGATTCAATAAAGACCCCGAAATACCGGTAGTAAAAACCGAATTGCTTTCTGATCGTCGGATCGTCTCTCCCCCATTTATTGATATACCGCGAAAACCCCCGGGCATAATAATTTTTTTTCCCGGTATATAGGAAGAGGTTAAATTTTTCCTCGTTATGAAAGATACATTCACTGATTATACCGGTCTCTCCAATCTCTTTGACTCTCCGGTCGAAGTCCCAGTCTTCCGGCCCATTTAGAGTTTCGTCAAAACCGTTTATCTTCAAGGCCGCTTCCCTCCTGATAAACCTGACCACGTCTATGGAGGTGGCATTATAGAAACCTCGTTCGAAGTCCCTCACCTTTATCCAAAAACCGGTTCCGATGATCTTTTCTGGAATATATAGTGCCGTATAATTCTCATCTTCGCATTTGCGGAATGCCTGATAGATAACATCCTCATTTAAAGTCATATCCGCGTCCAGATAAATAATATATCTCCCGCTGGCTTTTGAAATCCCAAAATTTCGCTGGGCGGATCGTTCCGGTCCTAAATTATACACATGCGATGTAAATTCAGCGACGATTGCTTTGGTATTATCGGTGGAATTATTATCCACTACGATTATTTCCAATCTTTCCCGCGGATAACTCTGACTTTTGACTGAACGCAGACAATCGCCGATATGCTTCTCTTCATTTTTTGTAGTGACTATTACAGAGACATCTATTCCATTCATGATTTTATCTGATTGGGTTTTGAGATGAATTTAATCATAAACAGAGAAAGAGTGAAAGCAGTTACCGCATAAAAGAGCAGGATAAATAATATCGAACTTAAAGTAGGGTGATAGAGATAAATGGTAACCGCCTCCGCGACGGCCAGCAAGACCATCGGAGATACTATCCGGGTATTATGGCTGGCCAGATGATAGAAAAGAACCGGCATGGTCAGGGCGTGAAAACTCATGGCCAGAGTAAACCAGGGGATCAGTTCTACAGTTCGCGGGGTAGTCTTGCCGGTAATAAGACGAAGCAGTTCAGTGGGGAATATGGTAAAGACTAGAACCCCCAGAAGACAGAATACCGCGATCAGGATCAGGGATTTTTTTAGGAGATAACGACTATCGGAATCATTAGACCGCGCGGCCACCACCTTGGGGAATAATACCATGGTTATAGCTCCGGGGAGAAAGAAGATCATCAATCCGGCCATCTGAGCCAGAGAGTAAATCCCGGACTCTTCGGGGTAAAAATGCCGGACTAGAACTACGTCCATATTTGTCAGAGCATAAAATGACCCCAACAGCAGTCCGGTGGGGATAAAATATCTATAAATAGGGGCCATGGAGACCACCACCGGCTTTGCTATTTCGCCCCCTATCCGATTAAAATATTTTTTAATAAGGATTGTCCCGATCAATAAAATAAATAGCGGACAAACAATGAAACCCCATAACCCTCCAGAAACCCGAAAGCCCAGATAGACCAACCCCAGACCTAAGAGTAGTTTGACAAAGGCTGAGACCGCTGATATCCCCGCCATTGAATTAAAAAGTTGTGCCCCCTGCAAAAATGCCTGGGGAACCGCGATTATAATTGTCCCGGCAACCAACATACCAACCAGGAGAAGATAATATCTGTTATTGATATTTAAATAATTAGCCAGATAACCGGAAACAAGCTGGTCAAAGAGAAAACCGGCTAGGAGGATGATTGAAAATATAGCAAGAGTAGTTCCGGCTTTCCTGATGACATACCGGGCTTTACCATACTCCTCTTTCCCCAGGTATTCCGCCAGTGATTTGGTTAAAGCGGGCTGAAAGGGAGCGATAAAGGGGCTAAAAATCATGGTGAAGGAGATCAACGAATTTAGTATTCCGTATTCATCCACAGTCAAAAGCCGAACTAGGGCGATCCGATAGATAAAGTTAAAGAGATCTCCCAGTTTGGTTCCCAGAACCAGGACTCCGGTATGAACCAGAAAATCATCCCGGTTCCAGCGCGTGAATTTTCGGCGCAAGATTTCGGTTAGATTATCTTTCATTTAAAATCTTTTATATGACCGATAACCTTCTTCCCGGCCCGAAGGAAGAATCGGATGTCCGACCAATCCCGGATACTCATTATTTTATGGGCCAGAAAGAGCGGATCGAAGGCAACCGAATACATCTTTTGAACCAGCTTCATCAAATCATCGCCCGAAAATGGCGTCTTCATTACCGGTTTTTTCATATCGAAGTCGGCCCAGTCATCGGTTAAAAGCCAGTTGTTATCCCGGCATTCCCGGTAAAGAGGTGTGTTGGGATAGGGGACCACGATGGTAGCCTGCATGGTATAGGCGTACCCCTTCCGGAGAAGCCATCTCCCCAGCTGGTAGGTCTTCTCCGCCTCTTTATAACTTTCCCAGGGATAGCCGAACATAATTGTGATGTGGGGATATAATCCGGCCTTCCGGGCTAAGCGGCAGGATTCGATGATTGTCTCAATCTTCATATTCTTCTTCACCCGATCAAGGGTCTTCTGATTTCCGCTCTCCAGACCGAAGAGGAGGAAACGGAACCCCGCCTTTTTCATGAGACGATAATCATCTTCGGTCGCGGCACCGAAACGAAAATTGCAGTCCAACCCGATCTTCTTCTGAAAACCTCGATCTATTACACCCCGGCAGAAATTGCGCAGCCAATCTCCTCGAGGAAAGGTTCCGGTATCATCCATGATTTCCCGGACCGGATAATTCTCCAGTATCATTCCTATTTCATCTAGGACATTATCTACCGACCGGACTCGAAACTTAGGATAGAGCTGTGGCCAACTGCAGAAGGTGCACTTTCCCCACCAGCAATCCCGGCCGCTCATGATGTAGGTGCCGGGGGTCCGGCGGTAATTTCCGTTCTTATAGGCGTAGAGTTCCCATTTGGTTAGCTCCCGGTCGATGAAAGGAGCCTGATCTAATTCGTTATTTAACTGAAATGGGCCGGTGCTTTGAACTTGACCGTCTTCTCGATACCAGATACCGGGAGGGAAGAAAGTTGACTGTTGGCGGTTGACGGTTGACGGGGGATGGTTGACAGTTGACGGTTGACGGTTGACGGTTAGCAGATGGCCTGATTCTAGTGCCTGGCAGAGATCGCAGAGGAGGAAGTCGTAGTCGCCGCCGGTGAGGACGAAGTCGACTTGGGAGCTCCGCATGGATTCTTCGGGGAGGGCGGTGACGTGGTCACCCAACAGGACGGTTGACGGTTGACAGTTGACAGTTGACAGTTTCGCTTTTATCTCATCGATTAGCTGCCAGTGTTCTTTTACTACCGGGGTTTTTGTTTCGAAGACGATGAGATCCGGTTTTTCTTTTTGGATCAGTTGAAAATACTCTTTTCGGTCAATACCCTCGGCAACACAATCGTTCCAGATGACTTCGTGGCCCGCATCACGGAGCATGGTCGCGGCGGTGGCGGGGACGACCGGGTATATCAGGGTCGGTTCGGTGAAGTACTGGAACTGGCGGTTTTGGCCCAGTGTGGGATAGCCTTTTGTGGTGTCCAGAGGTGGATATGAGAATAATATCTTCATAATTTTTACTTCGTAAAAATTCTATTATTGCTTTGGAATTATAATGAGTTCATTGTAGGAGGGGTTTCCAACCCCGATTCTTGGCCGCTGGGATCGGGGTCGGAAACCCATCCCACAATGATATCTCAAAGCTCTAAGTTCCTACTTCAAAATTTCAATAGTATTCGTAGCGGCGACCTTTAGTTCTCCACTAATGACAAACTAAAGGCTGCCGCTATGAGGTTGCACCACAGGCACTAATTTACTTTAGCACGATTCATAGTCCAATCCGGTTAATTCTGGTATCCATTTTTCTCCCCACCGAGATAAAACATTGATGTAGTTAAAGAAAAATAAAGTGTAGCATAACCGGTAGTGATATATACTGAAATATTTATCCCGTGGTATTTTTTTTATTTCTCCTATTTTTCTATTTTCTGCCTTGACGAAAACTCAATATAAGTGTATGTATAAGTGTACTTATTTGTAATTCAATGCAATGCTTTATAATGTATATTGGAAAGATTTTAAATTAGTAATTCAGGGTGGTGCACTATGGCGGTAAAGACAATTACAATAGATATTGAGGCCTATAACCTTCTGTCCTCAGAAAAGAGGGAAAAGGAATCATTCAGCAAAGTTATAAAAAGAAGACTCAAACCGGTTCATACAGCGGATAATCTATTGCGGAATCTCGATAAGATTATGTTATCCGACAGTGCTCTTGATAAAGCTGAAGAAATACTCCGGGCACGAAATGAATCAATGGCAAACTCACCAATTGTATAATCCGGGATAACGGGAATATATTACCATGTTTTTAGATACTTCATTTTGCATAGATTTAATGCGGGAGCGAAAAAGAAATATAATAGGACCGGCCATTAATAAATTAGAAGAGCTTGGCAGGTCTGAACTTTTTTGCTCCATATTTGTTCTTTGCGAACTCCAGGCGGGAGTTCGTCTATCCACCAAACCCAAGCAGGAATTAAAACGGATAAATACTTTATTTGAATTGCTAACTGTAGTCTATCCTGACTTTTTCTTTGCAACCAGTTATGGAGAGGTGGAAGCTCTCTTGAGGAAAAGGGGAAGATCTATACCTACTATGGATCTTTTAATAGGAGTTACAGCAAAGATCCATGGGTTACCTTTGATTACCCGGGATATAAACCATTTTCAACGGATCCCGGGTTTAAAAGTAGAGGAATATTAACTTTTATTCTTCCGGGAGCTTCTTCACCAGCAAGCCGCGAATGAAGTTGAATCCGTAGACAATGTGGGTACTGACTATTCCGGCGGCTACGATTACTGTGGTCTTGAAATTCAGACTCCGTACCCCGGTTAATACGGCGGCCAGGAGATAGAGAAGAACGATAATTCCGTAGAATATTATTCCGCCGGGAATCAGGAGAAGCGGCAGCCAGCCCAGGAGAAGAAATACAGTCCAGAGGGAGGGGAGAAAATAGTTGAATCGACGGGAGGTCTTCGGGAATTTTTTTACGAAATAGCCGCGGTGAAGGCCATAGTTGCCGATCTGTTTCCAGTGCTTACGGAAAAGCGGCCGGCGATGATGAAATACTTGAACATCAGGATCATAGATGATCTTCTTTTTTGCCTGATGGGTCAGCTTCCAGCAGAGGATGGTGTCTTCTCCGGGCCAATAGGGGGAGTCAAACCCTCCAACCTCTTCAAATGTGGATCTGCGGACCAGGAGATTGCAGGTTGGGTAATCGTCCACTTCTCTACGCTCTTTAGGAAGCATTCGGTATAAGTGGACACCTCCTACCATCCATCCGGAGAGCACATCTCCCCCCGTCTTTTGCCAGAAATCATCGGATGGAGCAGTGGAAGCGGGGCCACCGATGGCAGCGATAGTATCATCACTAAAATCCCTGACGGCGTTCTTCAGCCAGTCTTCCCGCGGGTAAGCGTCATCATCTATGAAGGCGATGATCTCTCCCTTTGCTTCCCGGGCGCCGATATCCCTTTTCATTGGCGGCCCTATCGGTCCGGTAGGGATAACCGTTATCCCCTCCCCCGTTGATTTCATGGGTTCATCGGGGAGAAGGATCACCTCGTAATTCTGATAATGCAATTTTTCGATCGCCGCCAGTGATTTTCGTAGATAGTCCCCGGGTTTTTGAAAAGCGATGATAATACTGACGGAAGGTTCTTCCTCGATTTTTGTTTTGCTTTTATCGGACATCTTGATTATATTTAAACTTAGTTTCGGGTGACACTTTATATCTTTGAAATTATTTCTAACCATCCCTCCTCCCGCGCCAATGGCGCGGGAGGAGGTGTGTGTGTGCGATGTGTGAATATATTTAGTAATCAATCATATCTCCACCGACACAGGGTTGGTGGTGGATATTTTCAACGCACTAAAATATTACAAAGTTGCCTATATACTATTATTTTTCGGAGAAAAATAATATGAGAATAATATCCATCATTGTTCCTGTCTATAACGAAGAAGAGAATATTTCTCTTCTCTACGATAAGTTGGCTGGGGTGAGGCAAGAGATCCGGGAGAAGTATGAACTGGAGGTTATCTTCGTAAATGACGGAAGCACGGATTCCGGACAGGATGTAATATCTTCTCTGGCTGATTCGGATGAACGGGTGAAGTTCGTAGAACTATCCCGGAATTTTGGCAAGGAAGTTGCCCTGACCGCCGGGATCAATAGCTGCCGTGGGGCGGCCTGTATCATGATTGATGGTGATCTTCAGCATCCAGCGGAGCTGATCCCTGAATTTATCCGGAAGTGGGAAGACGGGGCTGAAACCGTTATCGGGATCAGGGAGGATAACCATAGCGGCGCTACGATTAAAAGAGCTGGGTCTTCTCTTTTTTATAAGATTATCAACAGGATTGCCTCGGTAAATATTATTCCCGGAGCGACTGATTTTCGCTTACTGGACCGGATCGTTATCGATGAGTTTAACAAGTTCACGGAGAGAAACCGAATCTCCCGGGGACTTATGGATTGGCTGGGGTTCAAAAGAGAGTATATTCACTTTAAGGTTCGGGAGCGGGGGCGGGGAGAACCGGGGTACTCGTTCTTCAAGCTGCTGCGGTTGGCCATGAACAGTTTCGTCTCTCTGAGTCTCTTTCCCCTGAAGATTGCCGGTTACCTGGGGCTTCTTATTACCTCTGTCTCCGGAATTATGGGGTTGTTTATATTTATTGAAAATTTCATTCTAAAAGATCCCATGAAATTGAGTTTCTCCGGTCCGGCTATGCTGGCGGTCTTTATTATGTTTTTGGTGGGAATAATTCTCAGTTGTCTGGGGTTGATGGCTTTATATATTGCCAGTATTCATGCCGAGGTGGTTAACCGGCCGCTGTATGTGGTTAGAAAAAGAAAGGACGTTGAAGAAAACAAACGTTAAAGATGAAGACGTTGAAGATCGTTAAAGACGTTGAAGACCGTCAAAGGTTTTTTTGTTTGTGGGTATTCAGCGAGATACTGTGGTCCGCCCCCGAAAACTCTGTTCTTTATGCGTAATAATCTCGTTTATTTTGTCTTCAAGTAGGATCGCCGCTAATTGACCGGGAGAAGCCGGTTCCCCTTCTTTACGCATAAATTTTGATGTGTCCTGAAGAAAATGCCAATATTTTTTCTGAAAAGGAACCTGTCTACGTATTCCCCATTTGGAGTCAGTAGGTCTTCCCCCGCTTGAGGATAAACGATTTTCGACCTTCTCGCGTAAATGCAATAATGATAATGGCCCGTTTATAGAATGTCCTTTTAAATCGATTACCACGTCAGCTCCCAATGCCTTCGCTATGTTTGCTGTCTTTAACTTATTCATTTGAATCTCCCTCAGATTTATCAAATTTCGTAATTCCATAATAGCTACTGTTGATAACTACCCCAACTTCGCCCTGATTGGATTCGCAACCAAATTTATGAAGAAATTTCCTTAATATTGTTATAGATTTCTCAGTCAACAATTCGGGATCAACGTACGAAATAATCATCACGGTATCTTCAAATAGTAATTCCCCGCCCACTTCATCATTTCGCCATACACCTCTTCCCGGAGGAAATGCTGTTGCTCCTCGAAATAGAACACCTATAGTAGTTAGAGTGGTATCTACCCAATATCTCTGATTAATCGGTTTCCCATTTTTATCCAGATTCGGGATAAATAAAACAATCTGGGAAGATGCTACCGGATATGTCGAACCCAAATTATTTTCAATTGATTTCATTTTCTAAATGCAATATATAACTTTTGGTATCATAAGTCAAGGGCAAAGGTAGATAATAAAGGGAGATAATAATACCCTTGAGACATCAAAACAAAACAACTATGAGTTGGATTAGAAATTGGGGAACAGTGATTTGATAGCTATTGAACTTACATTCCCCGTGGCTAAATATTGGTGGGATGACCTTATGTGTCAGGCATATCCAGTGATTATTTTCTGATCTGCTGGATTATTTTTGGGATGGCTTGCAGTGCCTCTTTGAGCTTTGCCGGGTCTTTGCCGCCGGCTTGGGCCAGGTCGGGGCGGCCGCCGCCGCTGCCGCCGACTATTCGGGCCGCTTCTTTTACTATATCTCCGGCATGGTAACCCCGCTTGATTAGATCGGGTGTGACGGATGCGATCAGATGGACTTTCTTCCCGGATACGGTCCCGAGGACGGCGATGCCGGAGCCAAGTGTCTTTTTTAGTTCATCGGCGCTCACGCGAAGTGTGTTCATATCCACCCCGGGCAATTCCGCTACTAGGAGTTTAAAGCCAGAGATCTCCACGGCGTTCTCGATCAACCCGGCCAGGTTATCACCCGCCTGCTTCCTCAGTGATTCTTTCTTTTCATTCTCAAGAGATTTGATCTCTTCTTCCATCTTCTTCAATCGTGCCGGGAGTTCTTGTGGAGTTGTCTTTAGTTGTCCGGAGAGAGCCCGAATAATCTCCCGGGTCTCCGCCGACTTCCGATAAGCCTTCTCCCCGCAAACAGCTTCAATCCGGCGTACTCCGGCCGCGACCGAACTTTCACTCATGATGGTAAAGAGGCCGATCTCTCCGGTTCCGCCTACATGAGTTCCCCCGCAGAGTTCCCGGCTGTAACCTCCGATATCCACCATCCGGACCCATTCCCCGTATTTATCTCCAAAGAAGGCAAGGGCGCCCTGATTTTTAGCGTCTCTCAAGGAGAGCTGGAAGGTCTTGACCGGATCGTTGGCGATAGTCAGTCTGTTTACCCGGGCTTCCACTTCTTTTAGTTCATCCGGGGTGAGAGACTGATAGTGGCTGAAGTCAAAGCGGAAATAGTCTGGTCCGACAAAAGAACCGGCCTGAGAGATATGTTCACCGACAACTTCCCGGAGAGCCTGCTGAAGGAGATGGGTGGCGGAGTGATGACGCTCAATCGCCTTTCTCCGATCCCGATCGACCAGAGCTTCAACCTTATCTCCGGCAGAAATGCTGCCGGAGATAATTATTCCGCGGTGGATTATCACGCCTTCCCGCGGTGAAAATGTATTGTTAACACGCATTTTTCCGTCTGATGATTGTATGATACCTGTATCTCCTACCTGTCCGCCCGCCTCAGAATAAAATGGGGTCTCGGCGAGAATGAGATCGATCTCTTCCTCTTCTTTCGCCGAATCGACCTTGTCACCATCCCGGATGACTGCCCGCACCACGGTCCGGAGAGCAGTCTTTCCGTATCCGGAGAAGACGGAGGGAGGACCTCCTTGAACCAGAAGCTGATAGATCGGCAGTACTTCTTTCTCCGCCAGTCCCTTCCAGGCCTGGCGTCCACGTTCCCGCTGTTCTGCCATGGCTTTATGAAAGGCATCCCAGTTAATTGCAAAGCCTTCCTCTACCGCGATTTCCTCGGTTAGTTCCGGAGGGAAACCATAAGTATCGGAAAGTTTAAAGACTTCATCACCCGGGATCATTTTCTCTCTTTTATTTTTCAGGTTATCTATAATTTCGTCCAGCTTTACAAGTCCCTGGGTCAGGGTATCGCCGAACCTTTCTTCTTCCGCCCGGATAATACGGCTGACATGTTCCCGGGCTTCCAGAAGTTCCGGATAGGGGTCTTTCATCACTTCTACTACCGAAGGAACCAACTGGAAGAGGAAAGGATCAGCCATCCCTAATTTACGGCCGAAGCGTGCGGCACGGCGTAAGAGGCGGCGTATTACATATCCCCTCCCCTCGTTTGCAGGGAGGACATTCTCAGAGAGGGCAAATGTCAGGGCCCGGATATGATCGGCTATGACATGACAGGGTTCCCGATTAGCCGGATCCGCGGCCGCCGGCAATATTTCTGTCAGGGCTGTAATAATCGGGAGAAAGAGGTCAGTACCATAGTTGCTGACTGCTCCCTGGGACAATAGGGCCAGACGTTCCAGCCCCATTCCGGTATCTATCCCCCGCCGGGCCAGCTTATCGCGTTCCCCCGACTCATCCTGATAGAACTGTGGAAATACCAGATTCCAGAACTCGAAATAGCGTTCACAGTCACAGCCGGGGCGGCAGTCCGGACGGCCGCATCCGAACTCCGGGCCCCGGTCGAAGTAGATCTCCGAACAGGGACCGCAGGGGCCTGAGGAACCGGCCGGACCCCAGAAATTATCTTTCTTCCCCAATCGGACAATCTTATCCACGGGAATACCGATCATCTTCTGCCAGAGTTCATGAGCCTCATCATCATCCTGAAAGATAGTGACCCAGAGCTGTTCCTTCTCCAACCCCATAACGTCGATTACAAACTCCCAGGCCCAGGCGATGGCCTCCTTTTTGAAGTAATCACCAAAGGAGAAGTTGCCGAGCATCTCGAAGAAGCTGTGGTGTCTGAGAGTTCGCCCCACGTTCTCCAGGTCGCTGTCTTTCCCCCCCACGCGGAGGCATTTCTGGCAACTGGCCGCCCGGGAGAACTCGAGCGGCGCGTCGGTCCATAGGGGTTTGAACTGAACCATCCCGGCGGATGTGAACATCAAGGTAGGGTCGGCGGCTGGGATGATACCGGCACTGGGCCGGACTGAATGTCCCCGCTCGGCAAAATATTCGAGAAATGTTTTTCTGATTTCATTCGATTTCATATTAGAACTTGCTCCATTACTAAGAACATAGCGCCTTCGGCGCAACGTTCTAAAGTGCCTTAAGTGCCTTAAGTGCCTAAAGTGCGCTTAAGTGCCTAAAGTTAAATGATTCGCCTCGCCAACGAAGCTGCGCATTAAATTGTTTAATTTTTTAACAGTTATTGAAATTCTGAATCAGGTTTTAATACTTCCTCCAGACATTTCCAGATCATGTCGGGGGAGAATCCTCGGCGGGCCAGGTAGGCGAAGAGTTTTTCGCGGGCCTTCTCGGGGTCTTCACTGCGGTAACGCCGAGCCTGTTTCTCCGCCAGACTCATCGCCGCTTCTAACTCCTGTTCCGGAGTTAACTCTTCTTCGATTACCTGCTGGATCACTTCCTCCTCAATTCCCTTCTCCCGCAGTTCCCGGCTGATCAGCCAGGCGGAGCGGGGTTTAAATTGAATCCGGGAACGGGCCCAGAGACGGGCGAACTTCCCGTCATCCAGAAGGTCCAGTTCCAGAAGTCTCTTGATGACTGCATCAATGGTTGGTGGGGAGTAGTGTTTTCCCAGGAGGCGCCCTTCAAGCTCCTTGATGGACCGTTCCCGGTAGTTCAGGAGGCGGAGGGCACTTTCCCAGGCTTTGCGGTATTCTTTGGTTTTTTTCATTGGCAGGGGGGGTGGTCGAGATAGTCAGACGAGTCGGACTGGTCAGACGAGTCGGACTGTTCCGTGCCTGGTTACTGCTTACTACTTCCCCTCTTTTTCTTCCTTGAGTTTCTTTTTGATATCAACTGTAATCTGATCAGTCAGCTTCTTATCCTCTTTCAGGAGTGCCCGGGCTTTCTCCCGGCCCCGGCCCAGACTGGCTCCCTGGTAACTGAGGAAACTTCCCTTCTTCTCAATCACTCCGGTAGATATTCCCAGATCAAGGATGGAGCCGGTCCAGGAGATCCCCTCATCATACATGATGTCGAATTCCGAGGTCCGGAAGGGCGGTGCGACCTTGTTCTTTACGACCGTGGCCTTGGTTCGGCTTCCGATCGCCTCACCGGCGCTGTCCTTGACATAGGCGATTCTTCTCATATTAATCCGTACCGAGGCATAAAATTTCAAGGCCCGGCCGCCCGGCGTGGTTTCGGGATTTCCAAACCTCACGCCGATCTTCATCCGGATCTGATTGATGAAGACACAGCAGGTCTTGGACTTGCTGATCGCCGAGGTCAGTTTCCGGAGGGCCTGGGACATCATCCGGGCCTGGAGCCCGACATGGGTGTCTCCGATCTCCCCTTCTATCTCAGCCCGCGGCACCAGCGCGGCCACGGAATCAACCACGATCAGATCGACGGCATTGCTCCGGACCAAAGTCTCAGCGATATTCAGGGCGGCTTCTCCGGAGTCCGGCTGGGATATCAGAAGTTCATCGAGATCAACCCCGATTACTTTCGTGTAGGATGGATCGATCGCGTGTTCAACATCAATGTAGGCTGCCACTCCTCCGCTTTTCTGCACATTCGCTACCGCCTGCAAAGCCAGGGTTGTCTTCCCGGAAGCTTCCGATCCATAGATCTCCACCACTCTGCCCCGGGGAAGGCCGCCAATACCCAGGGCAATATCCAGAGTAAGGGCACCGGTCGAGATATGGCCGATCTTGATATCGGCTGCCTGCTTCCCCAGCTGCATGATAGTCCCCTTTCCGTACTGTTTCTCAACCTGTTCCAGTGCCAGGCTGAGGGCTTTCTTTTTGCCTTCGGCCATTTTTTCTTCTTTGGTCTTCGTTTCTTTTGTCATCTTCTCCCTCCTTTTAAGTTTTCATTAGATAAGGTTAGAGCAGTGTCAAATAATTTCGGGCTAACTCTGAATCCTACCCGGCATAATTCATCCAGGACAGATGATACCTGATTTATCATTTTTCGGCGTTTGGCAAGCAAAATAATACCAATGGTACCTAAAACTTTAATCCCCATTGAAAACGCACAATTTCTTGCCGCTCGATCATCAATAATAACTCCGTATTTAGAATTCTCATAAGCCATTGAGATTACTTCTGATTCTCCGCGTCCTAGATCCCATGCCATGATAATAGGATTAATTCTGCCAACCTCCTGTATCCATTTATTCCCATAATCGCGCAACCATATTCTAGCAGGATCATCTTCGGTACCGTGTTCGATTTCTTCAGCGACCCCAGATGGGATGATGACCTCACCAAATAAATCACTGAATAATTGGATCTGTCCGACTTTCGCCAAAGCAATAAGGGGGGAGCTATTTACTATCCATTCCCGATTCATACTCCACCTCCCTCTTGAGTTCCTCTTCGGATACTTGAAAAGGAGACACCTGAAAACGATTTAATAGTTCTAGAAATCCTTGGCGACTTATTCCAGCAATTTCAGATGCCTTCGATTGAGAAAGGATACCCATTTCATACCATTTGACTATAGCTGCCTGTTTCATTTCATTGGCAAAATTCTCTGGACTGCTTTTTAGAACCGAGAATGTACTTTCAGGGAAATCCATAGTTATCTGTACAGTCATATTATCTCTCCCTTATTTTTGTGTTTGGATAGGGTCTGATAAATAGCGCCCTTAGATGTAAGGATACTTTTTTGCAATAATAGCATATTGATTTTCAGCAAGCGAGTTGAATCGCCTGATCGGATGAGCTTTTCTTTCTCTTCCCGGAGCAATTTTCTTAATTGGGCGATTCCGGAACCGGTCTTAATGCGGCCCAGTGTCAGGTGGGGGGTATATCCTCTCTTCTCCGACTTGAATCCCAGCCGGGTAAATTCTCCACTCAGATCATCAGCCAAACCGGATAACTGATCGCTCCCTTCTGTTACTCCGAGCCAGATAACTTTGGGTCTCCTGGGATTGGGGAATATACCCAGGCCGCTGAATTTACAGGTTATCGGCAGATGGCGGGATATGATCCGATTCAATATATCCTGAATATCCGGTATTATTGCCTCTTCCACGTCCCCAAGAAATTTGAGAGTGAGATGGAGGTTCTCCGGAGGAACCCATCTTACCCCGGGGATCTGGACAGATAGAGAAGATGAAATTTCTCCTATTTCCGCTTTTAATTCTCCGGGAAGACTGACAGCTACAAATACTCGTATTTTCACTATTTAGCTCCACGACTTTTGTCAGAACGATTACTTCCCCCGCCTCGGCCCCTCTAATTTAACAGACGAATTGAATGTGATTGAATAGGATTGGCCCCAACCTTGGCCTCTTTTATGTCATTGTTAGTCTTAAATTCCTTTTTATGTGCTATAACTTTTATATAGACCCTTGTTTTCTTGCACTCTCCCGAAGTATTAATTGGGGTAGAATACTCAGAACTATTTAAGCGCTTGAATTATCAGTTCCAATGCGGTTTTAGCTGCCTGGATTTTTATCTCGCGCCGATTACCGGGAAAAACAAATCTCTCCACCACATTTGCCTGAGGAGTGATAACCGCGATATATACCAGTCCGACCGGTTTCTCCTGGCTTCCGCCGCCGGGCCCGGCAATTCCGGTAATCGCTACTCCTGCCGAGCTCCCCAGAATGTCTCGTATGCCGAGGCTCATCAACAAAGCCACCTCCGAACTGACTGCTCCGCTTTTCCTGAGCATCTCGGATGATACCTTGAGCAGATCTAATTTAACCTGGTTTGAATAAGCAATAACGCCTCCGAGAAAAAACTTCGAACTTCCGGGGAGATCAGTAATTATATCGCTTAACAGCCCGCCAGTGCAGGATTCTGCAACCGCCAGTGTCCAATTCTTTTTATTAAAGATATTTCCTATTTTCTGAAGTAATAATTGCATCGAGTTCTCCTCCCCAAATTTAATAATATATGCTACATTATTAATAGTCGGAGAAAGTAGTATTTTATTCTACTTTTTTTATTTTTTCCAAAAATAAAAAAAGTAAACCCCATAAAGGAGATAAATCATGAAGAGTGTTATTACCTTCATCTGTGGTGTAATTATTTTTATATTTTTTGGAGCAATACCTATCCAGGCCCAGCAGAATCCGGGAGATGTCTGGGTGGAACCTCACCCTTTGTCGAACGGGACGGCTATCCCGGGGTACTGGCGTCCTCCATTTAAGATGGGCTTTTATTGGGTGGAGGGCAGAGATGATGATCATGGCAACTGGATTCCGGGACATTGGAATCCGGTACCAGGTTCAAACTCCAACTCCAACTCCAATCAGGTCTGGGCTCCCGGTTACTATAATGGAGTAATCTGGGTGGAGGGGTTCTGGCGGCCGGGGAGACGGGACGGTTATATCTGGAACGATCCCTGCTGGAGAAACAATAGATGGAATGGTGGTCACTGGAGGAGGTATGAGGGAGGGCAGCCGTGGAAGCAGAGGTATCCCAGGCCATAATAATTAAGAGCTGAACGTTCAACTTCCAACTTCGAATTACAGGAATTGAATATCCAATATCCAACAAGGAATATCCAATGAAGAAGGCAATCGAGGATACATAGCGTTTCCCTCCTTGGAAATTGGATATTTCTTGTTGGATATTGGATATTTAAAAAAGCGAGTAGGTTGGGGAAAAACGAAAGTTCGTAATTTGCGGTTACAAAACCTCATCGATCCAGGCTCCACCCAACAGTATGTCCTCCCGGTAAAAGACCACTGCCTGACCAGGGGTGATGGCTTCCTGTTGGCTGGTAAATTTTATCTGAACTTTATTATCCGGGAGAGGAGTTACCAGGGCATCAGCTTCGGGATGGGTATAACGAATCTTGGCTTTTACCTGAATTGGTTTATCCGGGGGGGAGATGGAGAGCCAGTTCGGCCTGACCGCCAATAATCGGTTTGATACCAGGTCGTCTTTATCTCCTACTACCACTTCATTTGTCTCCGGTTTGATCCGGAGGACATAGATCGGACCTTTTTTCCCGGAGGCGGAACTCAATCCTTTTCGCTGGCCCACGGTATAATATTGATATCCCGGGTGTTCTCCTAATTTATCTCCGTTAAGATCCACGATATCTCCGGGGGAATCCGGTTGAACCAATCTATCTTTTAGGAATCGCTTCAAACCGGAACGGGAGAGAAAGCAGGCTTCTTGGCTTACAGGTTGAGGTTCAAATCCCGGCAGTAACTTTTTCGGCAGAGTCCTAATCTGATCGAGCATGAGTTCTCCCAGCGGAAAAGTGAGAAAATTAAGTTGTTCAGGTGTCAGCTCAAAGAGGAAATACGACTCATCTTTGCTGGGATCGATCGGTCTCTTGAGCAGGAGACGTTTATTCCGGATTACCCTGGCATAGTGACCGCTGGCCACAAGATCACACCCGTCTCCGCGTGCGGTATCGAGGAGAACTCCGAATTTAAAGAGGCGGTTGCATAATACGCAGGGATTAGGGGTCTTCCCCGCCCGATAGGAAGATACCAGGGCATCCATAATCTCACGCCGAAAATCGTCCCGGGCATCTATCACATTTAACCTGATATCCAGCAGATCACATAATTGCCGAATGGTTGTCAGTTGATCTTCGATCGGGCGGGAGGAGTATTCATCGGGGCAGAGAAGAAGGTGATACCCCTCAACCTGGTGCCCGTCCCGGGCCAGGAGGGCTGCTACCAAACTACTGTCTTTTCCGCCGCTTAGCGCTACTCCAATCTTCATAATATTATTGCCACAAAGACACTAAGACATAAAGAAGAGTAAAATAAGCGACTGCGCCATTGCTTTTATGTTTTGAACAACGACTATAATAATTTGTTTGAAACAATATAAACATTGGAAATCTGACGGCAGCGCACCTTAAAAGGTGCGGCTACCATTGAAATCCAACAAACTCGATTTTTCCGGGCAGCTTCTGAACTTATTCACCTTTTTTATATCCTCTTAATTTCCTTAGTGTCTTCGTGCCTTGGTGGCGATATTTTTTCAGCGATTAGATATAATCCACGGAGAGTTAAGAATGGATCGATATTTTCGATCAAGGTGGAGCGGGATAAGATTAATGAAGAGTTCCCGCCGGTAGCTACTAGTTTGGTCTCATTGCCCCAGTGTAATTCTTTTTTTAGTTCCCGGATTATCCTCTCGACCAGCCCCAGGGTTCCCCAGAAGACCCCCGAGCGGATCGAGGCCACGGTATCCCGACCCAGAACTGTTTCGGGGAGTGATATCTTCACTTCCGGGAGAAGTGCTGCCTTGCTGAATAAAGCCTGGGTTGATATCTTGAGACCGGGAGCGATCACTCCGCCCAGGTATTCGAAATCCTTAGAAACAACATCAAAAGTAATCGCGGTTCCGAAATCAACCACGATAACCGGCCCTCCGTAAATGTGATAAGCTCCAACCGCATTGGCGATTCGATCGCCTCCCACCTGCTCCGGTTGACTACAAAAAATTTTCAGACCGGTGGGGGTCCGGGCATTCAGAACCAGGCAGTCAAGCCCCAGCACTTTTCGACAGCTGGAAAGAATCGCATCGGTCTGAGAGGGAACCACGGAAGAGAGGATGGCTGTATCCACCCGGCCCCGTTCCCGGAGGGTGGTTAGCCGGGCCGAAAATGATTCGGGATCAAAGGCGGACGACCAGTCTTTTGTCAGCGACGCGCCTTCCCAGATGCCGGCGGTTAAGGCGGTATTCCCCAGATCCAGAGTAAGTAATTTTTTCTCCGGCATTATGTTGTCTTCAGATCTTTTTGTGTTCGTGGTTAATCTTTAGATTGCTGCAACACCCACAATATTTCAATCATTCTAATTAAAATCTACTCCATCTCGGAGTATTCCAGCTCCAGCGCGATGTCGGCGGCGGGGGGGGAGTGGGTGAGACATCCCAGGGACATAGACTCAATTCTGGTGGAGGCTATGGTTGAGATTGATTCCAGATTGATTCCTCCGGAAGCTTCCAGCCGGGTTTTCGTTCCCCCCAGGCGCACAGCTTGAGCCAGTTCTTCCGGAGAAAAGTTATCGAGCAGGACCGCCTCCGCTTCCGCCTCCAGCGCTTCATTCAGCTCATCTATTGTTTCGACTTCAATCTCCACCGCCTTTTCCGGGAACGCGGCTCGGCTCATCATAATCGCCCGTTTAATCTTGCCGGGACCTTTCCCCGCGACCAAAGCCAGGTGGTTGTCCTTTATGAGGATGGAGTCGTAAAGTCCGAAACGATGGTTCTCCCCTCCCCCCATCAGAACGGCGTATTTCTGTAGTTTTCTAAAGCCGGGGATTGTCTTCCGGGTGTCCAGAATAATCGTTTTGCCATTCTTCACTTTATCAATGAATCGGGCGGTATGAGTAGCGATCCCGCAGAGATGCTGAATAAAATTCAGCGCGGTTCTCTCTCCGGTCAGAATTGTCCGGGCCCGGCCCTCAACCCGAATTAATATCGTCCCTTCCTCCACCATATCACCTTCATCTACTTCGATATGGCAGTCTATCTCCGGATCCAGAGCGGTAAAAACCATATCCGCCAGAGGAAGGCCTGCTACCGCCAGTCTCTGGCGAGCTACTATAACGGCCCGGGCTCTTTCTTCCTTCGGGATTAGAGCGTTGGTAGTAATATCTCCCGCGCCAACATCTTCAGATAATGCTTGCTGTACCAGATTATGAAATACTGAAAAGTCCATATAATTTGGGGATTAGGGATTGGGGAATAGGGATTGGTTTATCTGATTCCTATGAAATATTGTCTATCTGATAGTTTTATGTTTTGAAGAACAAACTAATATATAGCATATCTGAGATGTTTGTTCAATGCTTGCAAACCCTTATTTTTGCGGTCCCCCCCGATTCATCGGGGTAGCAAAAATAAGATTGGATAGTATCTTTTTCAGGGTTGATACTTCCCGGGTTAGGTCATCAAGCTGTGATCTATTCTTCTCCTGTACCGCCGGAGGCGCCTTGGAGAGAAAATCGGGATTTTGAAGGCGTGCCCGCACTCCCTTCAACGCCCCGGCGGCTTTTGCCAGCTTCTTCTCAAAGCGTGCCTGCTCGACCTCCGGATCTATAATCCCCTCCAGGGGCATATAGATTTCACAGGAAGAGACCAATGATGATGGAACGGTTTTTTCCGACTGATAACTTCCATCAACTTTGATGACAGAGTCTCTCAGCAGAGCACCCATACTCTCAACCTCTACGGATAATGCTTTCGCATCCATCTTATCTCCCGGCTTGACAATAAATATTACCTTCTGAGTAACCGGCAGTTCATATTCCTTGCGTAGATTACGGGCGGCGCTGATTAAGGCGTACTTAAGCTCGGAGATCTCCCTGATCTCCGGGAAGATCAGATCTCTCTCCGGTTGAGGCCAGGGGCCAAGGATAAGCAGCGATTTTTGCCCTAACTGTCTCCAGATCTCTTCCGTTA
>Ga0208905_1000072_pt1 | contig 46839 bp, 41 predicted proteins | sample AntAceMetag02UKS_FD_184776 | JGI IMG/M metagenome (GOLD analysis project Ga0208905, IMG submission 184776) | Saline lake microbial communities from Ace Lake, Antarctica - Antarctic Ace Lake Metagenome 02UKS (SPAdes) (version 2) | ecosystem: Environmental > Aquatic > Non-marine Saline and... | reverse complement strand
CGGCACGCTCCGCTATAGAGATAGCGGAATCGTCCCCGCTTCGTCAAGTGCCGACTGTCTCGCAGACCCAGTGCCGATTTGGGAATCCAACTCCCCATCGGAAGAGCATTTCCTTCCGTCCGGCGTATTCCGCTCGACTCAGCAAACCTGCAACAGGAGGACGCTTCGGCGAGGCAGTGGAATTTCGTCACCTGGTCACATCTCCCCCATTCAGGCTGGACGCGGGTCCCCCGTCAACTGGAGACTTGCATCAGAACGCACAATGGCAGCCGCCTCGACCATCCTGGGTATAATCTCAACCATCAAACGTTCCTGGTAGGAGAGCCTCTCATGCGTTCGTCGCCAGCGGAGTTCGCGCGTTCCGTCGTCATGGCCTACCTTGATCTCGACGGGTTCGAGGTCACCGAGAACATCCAGGCCGGGCCCGTCCAGGTGACAGCCAGAATCCGCCTGAGAAAGCCTGACATGCGCGCGGTCGAGTTCCAGGCCTATCGGAGCCCGTTCCTCGAACTGGAAGAACGACTCACAAACGGGGCAGAGTTCACGGAAGACGAGCTTGCCGGGATGTCGTTCGCCTACGATGGCAGAGACACCCTGGTGTTTGACTCGAAGAGCTCGATCGCGATCCGGAAGCCGTCCCGCTCGTTGGTCGAGCCGCTTCCCGGATTCTTCGTGCTGGGCGAGATCGGATTCCTAGGGGCGCTCACACACGACTTCCTCGTCCGCGACGCTGGAGAGGAAGTGATCGAAGGGAACCCTGCCCGTCTCCTCGGACTCAAGCCGAAGCAGGGCTACCGCTCATATCTTCTGAAAGCGGTCACGTTCCCGATCCGTCGTGCCGTCGTCGCGTTCGCTGAGGACTCGAAGTTTCCACAGCGGATCGAGTTCTTTCCCTCACACAGCACCATCCTCTCATCTCTGATCGGCCCCCGCGACCCGGTCACGATCACGTACCGCGATGTCCGGCTGGAACCTCCCCACGCTGATGCCTTCTCGCTCTCGCCGCCCGCGGGATCGCGCATCTTCCGCGAGGAGTTCGTGAGAAGCGAGGATCTCGCCGAACGCCTGCCCTTCGTCTGCTCCATCGATCCGCTCCTCCAACGAGGGTACCGCCTGCCGAATGGCGGCGGTACGATCCTGATCGATGAGGCCTCGCCACGCGGAAACTGCACGCTTTCGCTGAGGTCGCAAGACGACTCCGGGGAGACGCATCTCCTCACCTTGCGCGCGGGCAACTTCCTCTCTCGCAACATGAGCCGGCGGAAGGCGACCATCGCGGAAACGGGAACGGTCGCCCGCATCGGGCAATTCGACGGATGGGTTCTCGACCGGGCAAACGAGTGGGCTCAAGAGATTCCCGAGGGGAGCCCTCGGAAAGCGCTCGAGGCATCTTGGGCGCAAGGCGACGTCTTCTGGTTCCTCGCCGCGGACGGCCTCGACGAGGAGGAGCTGATCGAGTTGGCGTCTGCCCTGGCCTCCCAGCAGTCCGGAAGCTGAAGCCGATCACTGCCTGCTCAAGCTGAAGACTGCGGAGGATGCGACAAGTCCCCGCCTCTTCGAAGCAGGGCGCCCATCCGCTCCACGTCGCTTCTCAAGCGACTGATTCGCTCTCCTTGTCGCCGCGATCGTTCGTCGAGGCGCTCGTTCGCGAGCTGCATGCCGACCGCCCCTGCAAGAAGTTTCGCCGCCGCGAAGTAGCCTGATCCATATCCGCGCCGCCTGTCGTAGGTCACCAGCAAAGCACCGGCCCTCTCCCCGCCGTACCCGACGGGAAGGGCTACCCCGGTCGCTGAAACACACGCGGATCGTCTGACCGCACGCAAGCGCACTCCTCTCTGCTTGCGGACAACGAGCATCGGCACATCGGCAAGGGCGAGCACCCAATCGCAGCCGGCTTCATCCAGAATTCTCGCGAGATCTGCGAACTCCCACGTTCCCGTGACCGCGACCGTCTTCGTCTGCTCTTGCGCGACGCTCACCTTCAGAACCGCGCATCCCGTTCCTTCAAGGAGCCCGGAAACCATCGAAGCAAGCGCCTCGTCGCAGGGAGCCCCTTGCGTTCCCTCCCCGAGCGTGTCGACGAACGCCTCGAGGAGATCGCAACAGGACGACCACCGGACGAATGGCTCGACCATGTGATCACGGGACCGCGCCGCTCGTTGCGTCATGCGCCTTCCGCCAAACCGAGAAGCGCGCCGCGCCGCCTTTCGCCCTTCCCGAGCTTCGTTCATCCCACACACGGCTTCATCCGACACCCTACCCCAAACACGTATATCCTCGCGTAACCGTCGTAGTATAACTGTGAACATAAGCGTGATCAATGGAAAAGCCGGATCCCTCGACCGGTCCGAACTGCGGGGCGCGAGCGGCCGCCCCAGCTTGTCGAACGTCGTTCCCCTACGTATGATCCTGTTCCGGTGGAGATGACCAAGGAACCGATTGCCGAGATCCGCCGCCTTCATGAGACGCTCCATCGCCACGACTACCTCTACTACGTCCTCGACGCCCTCGAGATCTCGGACGCCGACTATGATGCGCTTCTTCGTCGGCTGGTAGCTCTCGAGACCGAACACCCCGAACTGATCTCACCTGATTCGCCGACACAGCGTGTAGGAGCAGCGCCCTCGGCCGGTTTTCCTTCCGTCCCTCATTCCACGCCGATGCTCAGCCTCGGCAACGCGTTCGATGAGAAGGAGTTGCAGGAGTTCGACCGCCGCGTGTGCAGCCTGCTCGACGTCGAGTCCGTTCGATACGTCGCCGAGCCGAAGCTCGACGGTCTCTCGGTCGAACTTGTTTTCGAGGACGGCAGATTCGTGCGGGGTTCGACGCGAGGCGACGGCCGCGTCGGCGAGGACGTCACGGCGAATCTGCGAACGATCCGCGGTATCCCTTTGCGCCTTCGAGACGAAGAAATCCCCGTTCCGCCGCTCCTCGAGGTTCGCGGCGAGGTGTACATAGACAAGGAGGACCTCGCGACGCTGAACAGGGAGCGCGACGCAGCCGGGCTCGCGACGTTCGCCAATCCAAGGAATCTCGCCGCAGGGTCACTGCGACAGCTCGACCCGCGCATCACGGCCGAGCGCCCCCTGAAGATCTACTGTTATGACGTTGGTCGGCTCATCGGGACTCGGATCGATTCACAACAGGAGCTCTTGTCGCTCCTCCCCCGACTTGGGATCCGCGTCAATCCCCTTCACGCCGTCTGCGAGAGCATCGGCCAGGCAATCGAGGTCTATCGGCGGATGCAGATCGAACGCGATCGCCTGCCGTATGAGACGGACGGCGTCGTTCTCAAGGTGGACGACTTCGCCGCCCGGCGGGTTGCTGGCCAGATCAGCCGAAGCCCGCGATGGGCGATCGCGGGAAAATTCCCGGCAGAGCAAGAGATCACGCGGTTGCTCGACATTGTGATCAGCGTAGGACGAACCGGAGTCCTCACGCCGGTCGCCGTCCTTGAGCCGGTCCGCGTGCGAGGCGTCGAGATCACGAGCGCTACACTCCACAACGAAGACGAGATCCGGACCAAGGACATCCGGATCGGCGATGCGGTCGTGGTGCAGCGCGCCGGCGACGTCATTCCGCAGATCGTCAAGGCTGTGCACGAGCAACGATCCGGAGAGGAGCGGGTGTTCGCCATGCCGAACACCTGCCCAGCCTGCCGTTCGTCCGTCGTCCGCCTCGAAGGTGAGATCGCCCGACGCTGCGTCAACGCGTCTTGCCCCGCGCGGATTAAGCAATCGATTCTCCACTTCGTCTCCAAGGGCGCACTCGACGTCGATGGCTTTGGACCAAGGCTGGTCGACCAACTCGTCGATCGAGGGGCCGTGAAACGGCTCGGCGACCTCTTCCGTCTCGACCGCGAAACGCTGATCTCACTCGAGCGGATGGGCGCGAAGTCGACCGACAACCTCCTCGCCGCATTGGAGGCCGCCAAGTCCCCTTCGCTCAGTCGATTCCTGTTCGGCCTTGGCGTCCCCGAAGTCGGGGAACGCACAGCCGAGATCCTCGCCACGGCGCTCGGATCGCTCGACGCCGTCGAGAACGCCGACGCAGCGTCCTTGATGACATTGGAGGAGATCGGACCGCGTACCGCCGAGGAGATCGGACGGTTCTTCTCGAGCGACGAGAACCGTTCGACGCTCGCTGACCTGCTCGACGCGGGCCTCTCGGTGACCGGCGGTCCATCATCGGATTCGAAGTCTCGTCCTCTCGATGGCAAGCGCTTCGTTTTCACCGGCACGCTCGCCTCGATGACCCGCAGCGACGCGGCGGATCGCATCAAGCAACTCGGCGGAGCCATCGCATCCTCGGTCAGCTCGAGAACCGACTTCGTCGTCGCCGGGGAGAACCCCGGAGCCAAGGCAGAGGCCGCGCGACGGCTCGACGTCGCAGTTCTCACTGAGAACGCGTTTCTCGCGCTCCTCGAGCGCCATGGCTAGCGGGTCCCTGCTCGACCTTCCCTACGACGGACTCCTCGAGCGCCTCGCAGATCTTCCAGCGTATCGAACCGAGCAAATCTGGCACGCGGTCTATCGCGACCTGACGAACTCGTACGAATCGATCACGACCCTCCCTCGCCCGCTGCGGGCGAGACTCACAAGCGATGTTCCCTTCCCGACCCTCGACCCGATTGCCGAAACGCGAAGCCGGGATCAACGAACCACGAAGAGCCTGTTCCGTCTCCAGGACGGCGAGACGATCGAGTCGGTCACCATGGAGTACGCGGATCGCTGCACGGCCTGCGTATCAAGTCAGGTCGGCTGCTCCATCGGGTGCCCGTTTTGCGCCACGGGCCAAAGCGGATTCGTCCGCGATCTCGCAATCGGTGAAATCGTCGCCCAGGTGCTGCACGCTGCGCGGAGTCTCCGCGAGGCGGGGAAGACCCTGTCTCATGTGGTCTACATGGGGATGGGTGAGCCGTTCCTCAACTACCACGCAACCATCGACTCGATCCGGATTCTGAATGACCCGCGAGGGTTCTCGCTGGGAGCTCGCTCGTTCACCCTCTCAACCGCCGGGATCGTCCCTGGAATCGACCGTCTCGCGCACGAAGGCCTGCAGGTGAACCTCGCGATCTCGCTTCACGCGCCGAGCGATCGAGCGCGCGAACGCCTCGTCCCGGTCAACCGTCGATACCCGATCGCGTCTCTCCTCGCCGCCTGCAAGCGGTACATCGAGGCAACCCACCGCCGAGTTACGTTCGAAATCGCGCTGATCGACGGTGTCAACGACGATGTCGAGGAAGCACGTGCCATCGCCCGGCTCCTTCGCGGGCTTCTGTGCCACGTGAACCTCATCCGATGCAACGCGACGGGGGATTTGTCGTTGAGGCCAACTCCCGATCGTCGCGTCCAAGCGTTTGCCGAAGTCCTGTCCGACGCGAAAATCCCAGTCACGATTCGGCAGAGCATGGGAACCGACATCCAGGCCGGATGCGGCCAGCTTCGTGCGCGAGAGGCCACGAGAGAAGGTGCATCGAGGCCAGCGGCGGCGCCTGGAACGTTTAGCCCTTCAGCAAACCACGATAGAACATGAGCGCCCGCTCGCCCCAGCGACCGGAGATGGTCTCCATCCCCTCTTTCACCAGTTGGCGCGCGCGCTCTCGGCTGATCTTCATCAGCCGCCCGACCTCCGCGAGATTGTAGGGGCAACCATCTTCGATCCCATGGTGAAGACGGATCGCCAGCGCTTGCCGGGCCGGAAGATGATCGAGCACGACTTCGAGTTCGTCGCGGAACAACAGACGAAGCGCCTCGTGTTCGGGAGAGAGCCCACGCTCGTCGACGATCCGATCCTCAAGCGTCTCGTCGCCGTCTTCGCCGACGGCCTGGTCGAGGGAAACGATCTCGTTCACCTGCATCTCGACCTGAAGCAGACGGTCAATCGAGATGCCAACGGCTTCTGTGATCTCTGCCGCATCGACGATCCCTCCTTCCGCGAGGGATCGCATCTGTGCCAGGCGACGGACCGCGCGGAAGAGATAGTCGGGAATCCGGATCGTGCGGGAGCAGCTGTTGATCGCCGACAGTATCGCGCGGCGGATCCACCACGCGCCGTACGTGCTTAGGCGGTATCCACGTTCCGGATCGAACCGGTCGATCGCCTCGATCAGACCGATGTTGCCTTCTTGAATCAGATCGACCAGAGGCAAGCCAACATCTGTGTACTCCTGGGCGATTTTGACCACCAAGCGCAAGTTGGAGACGATCAGCTGCTCACGCGCGCCGGCGCCGCGTTTCGTCATCGCGCGAGCCAGATCCAGTTCTTCCGCAGCCGACAGCAACGGGAATCGGGAGATCTCACGGAAGTAGATGTCGAGAATCGATGGGGCTTTCGATGTCGTTTCCGCTGTCGTCCGCTTCTCTCGTCGGTCGTTGTCCATCGTCCCCTCGGCGGTACTTTACGGTAGCCAGTTTGCGATATCCACGGCTTCGCCAGACGTGTCCGGAAACGCCGCCGACTCCACATCAATGACGTCGAGTTCGGTAACGAAAGCCGCGGCCCCAATTCGTTCAGCGAGGCTCGGCACCGTCCGACCGTCGTCGGCAGAGACGAGCTCCTTCACGTACAAGCCACCCTCGGTTTCGAACTCGATCTCGGCGTGCGTCGGGTCGCACAGCCGCCCACTCGCAGCAAGCACACGCCGCCGCCGAACCAAGTCGGCCCGGCGATGCGCAACGCGTCGCGGCGTACGCTGCGCGATCTCGCCGACAAGCGTTCGAAGCGCCTCGCGGAACACGTCGGGGCTCACCTCTTCAGCGATCTCCACCCGGACACGGTATGTCTTGCTGGCCTTGGTCTCTTTCACCACCTCGACGGTTCTCCGCCGAACGAACGAAAGACGCGAGACCTCGACGCGTCCACCGGCCGATTCATTCATGGTCTGTCGGAGTTCGACGAGATCAAGCGTCCGCCTTTTCGGCACTCGAAGCTCCAGGACGAACGGTCGGCCTTCCCCGAGCATTCGCGCATCGATGTCCTCACGACCCGCACCGTGAAAGCGGTCGTCCTTCGCTCCAGATGCCTCGACGAACGGGGCGGCGATCCACTCCTCGACCGACTCCGGGTACTGCTTCCCTGTGAACCCGCACGCATCGCAGCCACGTCCACGGCAGCGGCGACACGGCCAACGGGTCTGCGGGATGCCTCGAACGAGCTTCCGATACCGCCCGTAGACGAAGACGGAAGCAACGTGCACGCGGATCGTGTCCGCGGCAAGGTCGATGAGGAACGTCAGGTGAGGATCCTCGAAGTCCACCGTCGTTCCCGCGAACAGGCACTCGAACCGCTTGCCGACCGTACGATTGAGCGCATGCTTGAGCGGCTCGCTGTCGCCGGTCGGAAACCGCTCCTCGAAGTGCGCCTCCAGCGCCGCAAGTCGCGGTGAGAGTCGAACCCCGAACAGATACGTTGCGAATTCCAGACCTTCCGCGGCCTCCGCGGCCCGCTCGGCCCACCCATCCATCCGGCCCAACAGCCCGCCGCAGACCCAGCACTCCCCGGGTCTTGCGCCCTCGTCGACCATCGAGAGAATCGCGCGAAGGGCTTCTCCCCGCTCCCGGTTCGCCAGCCCGCGGCCGCGTCGTCCGAACGCGCGTCCGAGGCAGTCGTCGCAGATCGGCCCAGCGCGCGTGATCTCGCGCGCTTGTTCGATGAACTCAGCCGCCGAGCGGTCCTCGCTACTCAACTTCCGCCTCCGGATTCGCGATAGAGGATCAGTAACGGATCTTCGCGCATGAACCCCAGACGTTCGAGTTCGTCCGAGATCGGCAGCACCTTCACGGACCTCCCTTCCCAGGTCCGAGCCCGGATCCAGAGACAACGAGTCGGTCCTCGCACGAGTCCTGTGAGCGGGCCGAGGGCTTCTCGCCGTTCCTCGGAGACGAGATCGACCAACGGGATCAGGCGTTCTCTCCGATGCCCGATCGCAAGGAGGGAACGACCGTTCTGTACAACGAAGTAGTCGCCCCGACAGTGGCATCCCGGATGGCTCTCGCCATCGGCCCGCTCAATCGGAACCACGTTCCTCGCGCAATCGCAGGATGGAAGAGATCGAGGACGTCACCCGCCATGTTCTGATTCTCCGGAAACGCTCTCCTGGATCAACCAACGCCTCCAGGCAGCCCCCGTGTCGGCAGCGGCAGCGTGGGAGGCGAAGCGTTACCCTCCCAAGGATCCTGTTCGTCGACGTGCCCGCGTCGTTGCGCGAGCCGACATGCCGCGATAGGATCGGAAACTTCTGCACGACGAGATGATTCGCGGATGAACGACACCTCTTTTTGGCCGTTGGCTGTCTCTCTGTTGATCTTCGCCCTCACCTACCTCGGTATCTTCCTGGAGAAGGTTCATCGAGCGATCGTCGCGATTGCTGGCGCCGTAGCGATGATCGTCCTCGGATCGTGGCTTTCATTCTACGATGCACACGCCGCCGTTCGCGCCATCGACTTCGACACGATCACACTCCTATTGGGAATGATGCTCGTCGTCGGCCTTTTCGAGGAAACCGGGTTCTTCCAGTACTTGGCGATCCGCGCCGCCAAGCTTGCCCGAGGAAAGCCGTGGCTTCTTCTCATCACTCTCGGCCTCGTGACCTCGATCGTCTCGATGGTTCTCGACAACGTGACGACGATCATCATCGTCGTTCCGGTGACCATCTCGCTCGTCGATCTTCTCGGGATTCCGGCGCTTCCGTTTGTCATGGCCGAGGTGCTTCTCTCCAACATCGGCGGTGTGGCAACCCTGATCGGCGACCCACCGAACATCTTGATTGGGTCGGCGGCCGGATTCACCTTCCTCGACTTCCTCACCCACCTCGCTCCGATCGTCGTCGTCGTCTGGATTTTCTCCCAAGGTCTCCTCTTGTTCATCTTCCGCCGACAATTGAGAGAGCGTCCGGCAAACGTGGATCGCCTCCTCGCAATGGACGAGAAACGAGCGATCGTCGACGGCACCACGGCACGCCGCATGCTCTTCGCGCTCGGCATCACGATTGTCCTCTTCTTCACCCACGACGCGATCGGGCTCGCACCCGGACTCGTCGCCCTCATCGGCGCGTGCATCGGTCTGCTGTGGGTCAGACCGGACTTCGAGCAGATACTGAAGAAGGTGCACTGGGACGTCCTTCTCTTCTTCATCTCGCTGTTCATCATCGTCGGCGGTCTCGAGGCAAGCGGAGTCATCGCCGTAATGGGAAAGGGGATCGCCTTTGTCGCCGAACAGGGGATGTACCTGGCCGTCATTGCGATTCTCTGGGTTGGGGCGCTTGCCTCCGGCGTCGTCAGCAACGTCCCGTTCACGATCGCTTTCTTGCCGATCCTGAAGGGGCTCGCCGCGCAAGGGCTTCCCGTCGGCCCACTCTGGTGGGCTCTCGCCATCGGTGTCGGCTTCGGGGCAAACCTCACACCCCTCGGCTCCGCCGCAAACGTCGTCGTCCTCTCCCTGTCCGAGTCGATCGGTGAACGGATCACGTTCCGTCGCTGGCTCGGAACCGGCACGTGGGTCGGTCTGGGCGGCTGTGCCCTCGCGACGATCGCCCTGTTGCTCGCCGTCCGCCTCGGTCTGCTGTGAGCGCGATGAGCCCCACCATGATCCCGTCCGTCCACTGCATCGACACGAACCAGTACGGCCTTGCGCGACGCGGCGCCGCCTACCTGATCGTCGGTGAGCGGGCCGGTCTCGTGGAGACCGGGACGCCGCGCGCGGCTCCCCTGCTGATCGAGGCTCTGCAGAGCCTCGATCTTGCGTACGTCTTCGTCACGCACGTCCACCTCGACCATGCCGGTTCCGCCGGGGCTCTTGCCGTCGCCAATCCCTCCTCGACAATCGTCGCCCACCCGCGAGCGGCGAAACACCTTATCGATCCACGACGGCTGATCGACGGCGTTCGCCATGCAAGCCCCGACCTCTTTCCCTACTACGGCAAGCCGACCCCGGTCCCCGAGAACCAGTTGCATGCCGCCGAAGACGGCCAGCTTGTCGACCTTGGGGGGGGGATCCTCGTTGAGGTCGTTCATGCCACGGGGCATGCTCCGCACCACGCCTGCTTCTTCGAACACGCGAGCCGGACCCTCTTCACCGGCGACGCCGTCGGAAATCACGACATCCCGGTCGACGTCCCGCTGACCGTCCCCCCTCGATTCGACCTCGATGCGTCATCGGCCACGCTGAAGCGTCTTCGCGACCTACGACCGCGCGCGCTCGCGTTCACGCACTTCGGCCTCACAACGGACCATCCCCAAGGACACCTAGATCGGTACGAGCGCGAGCTGGGCTTCTGGTTCGATCGGATTCGAGATCTTCGCAGGGGGCGTTCATCGGACGAGGTCGTCAACGAGGTCCTGGCTACGCCGAAGTACGCGGGGCTTGCCCCTCCCGATCGCTTCTCGATCGAGATGTGCGTCCGGGGCGCCCTGCTCTCCGTCACATCGGGCGACTGAGCAGAATCGGATACCCCAAACGATGTCAGGAGCCTGTTCGATCTAGCCGACGTGGATCTCGATGATGTCCCCGTCTTCGAGACGGTGGTCGGACGGAACCTGCTGGCCGTCGAATCGCCCGGACCCCCAGATCCGCACGTACTTCAGTTGATCGGCGAAGTCGCGATGCACGGTACGTACCGCATCGAGAACCGTGCTCCCGATGGAGAGCGTGTACGGCTCCTCCATGTCCGGCTTGTGCCCCGGAAGCTTGGTGTAGATCCGAACGATGCGGAGAGCGTCGAACACTTCTCTGCGGAGCCGTTCGAGTCCTGTTCCCGAAACGGAAGACGTCACGATCGCGTCGAACGGAGTCTCATCAAGGGCGGCGCCGGCCTCGTCAACCACGAGATCCGCCTTGCTGAAGACCACGAGGCACGGAATCTCTCGGACCCGCTCATCCTCCACCGTCGGCTCGCCCAACGCAGCGAGCGACAGATGATGATCCTCGAGCAGATGCAGGATCTCATCGATGTGGGCAACGGCCAGCTCCGCTTCGGGTGATTCGATCAGCAACAGCGCAAGATCGGCGGCACGAATCAGGCCATAGACCCAACCTTCCGTGTAGTCGTCCGTAAGCGGAGGGAGGTCGATCAGCTGAATCGAGACGTCCTCGAATCCCATCATGCCCGGCACGGGAACCTGCGTTGAGAAAGGGTAGCTGGCGATCTCCGGCTTGGCGTTCGTGACCGCGGCGAGGAGGGACGACTTGCCGCAGTTCGGAGATCCGATCAACACGACCTGCCCGGCGCCCTCCTTGGGGATGTGATCGTAGCCCGGTCGCTGTCCTTTCCGCACCCCGCTGCCTGTTTCTCGAAGCTTCGCGATCCGCCGCTTGATGTCGGCCTGCATCTTGTCGGTCCCCTTGTGCTTGGGGATCGTCGCAAGCATCTCCTCGAGCGCGGCAAGCTTCTCCTCCGGCGTGTTGGCGGCCTGGAACCGTTGGCGTGCCTTCTTGAAGTCAGCTGTCAGGTTGGCCGGCATGGGCTGTTGGTCCTCCAAGCAGGAAGGGTAAGGAGGAGGTCGCGTTCGTTCAACGCACGCGCTATTCGTTGTGCGGAATCTTGATCGTGCTTCCTCCAATGAACTCACGAACGACCGCGTCTCCAGGGATCAGTTCGAAGTCGCCGACATCATCCATCGTCACGCCCTCGACCGACTCCAGCAAGTGCGAGACACGACGGTGACGGATGTGCGCGTCGAGGAACGACGGATAGTTCGCCAAGTCATCTTCCGAAGGCCATAACCCTTTCTCCTCCGCGAAGAACGGCCTCATCACGGGAAGGTCGAACGGCATTCCCCCGTTGACCACGACGTCGGCCAGTCCCTTGAGTGGGATGATCGAGAAGAGCTCTCCCGCTCGAACGTAGTGCCAGTGCAGCAACGTCGCCAAGGAAGGATGATTCCGGTGCACAGCGTCTCTCAGCATCCGTCGAAGCAGCCTCACGTCCTCGAATCGCGTCAGGCGTCGGTCGGAGCGGTCCGCCTGATCGAGAGGCAACATCGGGTGCGGCTCGTAGAGCGGGTTCATTGCCTCGATGTACACGCGGAAGCTCGCCGCCGGCTCGATCCCGTCGGTGATCGGCGGGTAGAAGCCGTGCAGGCAATCGAGCAACAGGATCTGATCCTTCTCCAGGTGAACCGGCTTGGTCCCGGCGCGGTGCCCTTCCTTGAAGCTGTAGACCGGCTTGTCGACCGTCTCGCCGTTGAGGAGCGCACGCAGGTGCTCGTTGAGCAGCTGGATGTCCAGCGCCTCGGGAGTTTCGTAGTTGCGGTCATCGATCCAATCCGTCGGATGCTCGATCAGCGACCAGAAGTAGTCGTCGAGGTTAAGCATCAGGAACTGCAGGCCCGCCTTCTCGAGTCGCTCGGTCAGCTTGACCGTCGTCGTCGTCTTTCCTGAGGATGACGGACCGCTGATCCAGATCATTCGCATCCCGCCGCTCTCAACGCGGTCGAGGATCGCCTTCGCGGCATCGTCCAACGTACCCTCGTACCGGTCGAGGGACTCGTCGATCAACCCCTTCAGCCGCCCGGTGCGGACAATGTCGTTGAGCCCTTCCACGGTGTCGCAGTCGCGATCGTGATTCCATGCAATCAGTGGGTCCATGTGGCCGGGCGGATACCCGTCCCCGACGAACTGATCATCCCGAATCGCGCCCAGTCGCACCCAATCGTGGCCCCAGCGAAAGCACGTGTAAGCATCAGCGATGGTCGTGAACCCATTGCTCGTGAGAACGTGCAGAACCACGTCCTGGATCTTCTCCACGGTCGGCGGGAAGTTCGACACGTGGTGTCGCGGATCGGCATTCAGACAAACCACGACGAGGTCGGAGAGGAACTCTGCAATCCCGTCGTCCGTGCCTCCGGCGGCGAAGACTCGATCATTGATGCCGGTCAGGAAATCCTGCCCGAACCCCCCGACCGCGGTTGCAGCACGGCTGATGGCACGAACCACGCGGCCCTGATCGAAGGCGACCAACGCGTGATTCCGCTTTCGGATCTTGACGATCCTGTTGACGACAGCCATGGTGTCTCGAGTATAGCCGACCGCCGATTCCGTTCGAAACCGCTTCTGTCGCCCATCGCCCGTGCAGAGAGACGGGCTCACCCCCGCAGGGCGAGCCCGCATCAGCCAGATCTATCTTGATTCCGCCGCGCTAGCCGACCGTCGTCTGGATCGTCTCCTCGCGACCGGCCAAGGCGACGCCGGATTCGACGAGCAAGTCGTAGATCTCCGTCGCTTCCCACTGCCTGCAGCCGTCGACAATGACCGCGTTCGGATTCTCGATCAGCCACTCGTCGTGCAGCACCTCGAGGTCGCGCAGGTACTCGACCGGAATCGTCGTCTCTTCGGATCGACCACGTTCGACGATCCGCTCATGACAGACGTCGGCCGGCGTCCGCAGGTACACGATCTTGTCGGGCTCGGCGCACCAGTTCCGTTGGAGCCAATCCCACAGCTTGCAGTAGAGCTGCCACTCCGTCTTCGACATCAGCCCCGACTGGAAACAGTTCTTGGCGAAGACGTATCGGTCGCAGTAGATCGAGCGCTCGAGCACGACCGTGTTGTGATCGGTCATCGACAGCACTTCGGTCCACGTCTTCGCCCTGGTCGTGAACGCTGCCAGCTGGAATGTGAACGCCCAACGACTCGCGTCCTTGTAGAAAAGATCGAGCAGGTTCTCTTCGAAATCCTGCTGCCAGGACCCGACCGGCTCCTCGATGAAACCGAACAGCCCCGATTCGGCCAACCGTCGCCCCACGGTGCTCTTGCCCGCCGCGATGTTCCCCTCGAATAGGATCATGGTCCGCGTCTCCCTCACACTTTCCCCCTTGCCGGAGTCCCTTGACTCTCCCCAAAAAGGCCCAACGCCAATCACCACACCAGCCATGATTCGGAAGCGGGATGAATCCCCCTTCAACAAGCGGATGCCCCCACCCGGCTGCCTCATCTTAGCCACGACATGCTGGCACGTGAAACGCCCTCAAATCGCCGCCGTTCTCGCAACGCCGCTTCCGCTCACTGCTCGCAGGAACTTCCCATCCCTGCCAGTGACGGACGTCCATCGGTCGCTTGTCCCTCCTCGGAGCTTCACTCACGCCCCCACAACGGGCGCACCCCGTGTCCACGCCCGACGACCTCCGTTGAGGTTTCCCGCGAGGTTCCCCTACAATCCTCGCAGGCCAAGCCAGAGAGAGGGCGACAGACCATGACGAAGGAGCCGGCGATCGCGTGCGAAAACCCCTTCCACAGCATCGTCACAACGCCGTGCGCACGAAACTCGGAAGGCCGCAGGCGCCGATGAATCCCGCACGGAACCGCGTTCCCTTGATGTTGTTCAAGCAGATCGACGCACTCGTCTGCGGCGAAGGCTTCGCTTCTCAAGAGACAGCGGATCGCACCCGTGCGTACCAGGCCGCACTGCGTTCGGACGAGCCGCTCTGCCTCACGATTGCCGCCTCGCTTCTCGCGATCCCGGACGCACGGGTCAGCCTATTCACCGGTTTCGTCGTGCCCGGCAGGTATCCGGCGGGCGAGAACGACGGTCCTCTAGGGGCCGCCGCGCTCGCGCGTGCGCTGAAGCGCGTCGGCTTGAGGCCGACGATCCACGTCGATCCCGAGATCCTGGAAACGATGCGGTGGCTGCTCGCCGAGCTCGGCGCCGACGTGTGCGTCACTCCGATCGACCACACCACTCCCGTCTCACTCGATGCGACCGACGTCGCCATCGCGATCGAAAAGCCGGGGGCCAATGCCGAAGGCGTTCTGCACACCTTCGACGGGAGTCGGATCGAGGGAGGCTCGAAACCGATCGATCGGCTGTTCGCCGATCTTGACCGCGCGGGCACACTGACGATCGGAATCGGCGACCGCGGGAACGAGATCGGCTTTGGTCTCCTCCACGACGCGCTGCGCAAACTCAGCCCGAAGACGCAAACCTGCACCTGTGGCTGCGACGGCGGAGTCGCAGCCGTGACCACGACCCGGCACCTGTACCCGGCGGCCGTCTCCAACTGGGGCGCGTACGGACTTACCGCGGCGCTCGCCCTCCTCGTCGAAAACCCGACGATAGTTCTCCGCCCTGAGGAGGAGCAACGGATGCTTCTCGTCGCCGCCGTTCGCGGCTGCTGCGACGGCGTGCGCCGACGCGGCGTGTTCGGAGTCGACGGCCTGGCAGGAGACGTGTCGGTCCGACTCGTTGGCGCGCTCCACGACGTCGTCACGAAGTTCCCTACGGCGAGTCACACAAGTGCGCCTGTGCGTGACCCCATCGAAAGCGAGAACGAGGCGCTTCGCGGGTAGCCAGCTCGGACCCAGGGATCCTCTAACACCCGCAGAGGCTAGCTTACCGCTGCTCCCTTCCGGGCCTGACGGGATTCACCAGCGTGCGCCGCAGAGGGCTCGGCCTTCAACGCCGCTTGCCCGTGGACGGACCCTCACGCCCGCTCCCTCCGGGAGTCTTTCGGCTCCACGTGAGCGGGTTGTGGATCACAGGGGACCGCTAGCCCCCCACCTAGCACAGGCGCTGGCGGAGGGGGCGGGATTTGAACCCGCGGTACCCCAAGGGGTACACCAGTTCTCCAAACTGGCGGATTCGGCCGCTCTCCAACCCCTCCGGCGATGCGGATTCTAGGGAAAGGGACTGAAGATCGCAACTCCGTTCGGCTCGACGCCCTACGCCCACAGAAGAACGTTCGGTGGACTCACACGGCGCTCGGGGGACGCGAACCTAGCGACGACGCAGATCCGCGCACACATCGTTGGCGAGCAGCTTGAGGGCGCACCGAAATCATTTCGCCAAGCGACGCTCGGAGCGTAGGCCCGAGGTAACAGGTTGGCTGGGTCAGGAGGATTCCGGCAGTTGACTTGAGGGCAAAGCCATCCAAGTGCGCTTCTAGATGCAGCAATCGTGATACCAGACATCGTGAGGGGAGTTTCCGCTGATTGCGTTCCCCTTCCCACAATACCGGCAGCCTGTCCCGACCTCAATGCCTCCGCCCACGTGGCCTATTGCAGTCCTGGGGTTGCCCGTTGCCGTGTTCTTCGTGATTGAGCAGGTGGCAACGACGGGAAGGATCGCCTCTTCCAGCAGTTCTTCATCATGCATTGTCCCGATGTAGATGCCTCCGCCTGCGTTGGCCCTGTTTGAGGTAATATCGCATTCGCGGACCTCCGGGAACTGGTTTCTTCCGACCATCAGTATCCCTCCACCGTTCAAGGTGGCGCGGCAGTCAGCAATCCGGCAGCCTTCCAGTAGCAGATTCGACTCGTAGGCGTAGACTCCTGCTCCCTCCATCGCGATGCAGTTCTGTATCGTGCACCGCCGAATGGACGGAGAGGTTCCCACGACCGTGATCCCCGCTCCCGAGTACGGCAACGCACCCGTAGGTCCAGGGCCTTGGATAACGAAATCCTGAAGGACAGAATCCCGCTGCTCCCCGCTGTTGAATGTCACTGCCGGTAGCCCGCTGCCCGCAGCTTGCGCGGTTCCCGCTTGAATCGTCGCTGTCAGTGGAGTTTGGGCCATCACGGTGATGGCCTTCCCGAGGAAGTTAATGTTCTCAATGTATGTACCGGGAAGAACGCGAATCAGGTCCCCATCTTGGGCCATCACAATCGCTGCTTGGATTGTGGAAGCGTCAGTCGGCACAGTGAATTCCTGAAAGGCACTGACGGACTCGCACTTTCTCGCCTCAAACCCTGAGTCGTCTGTGATGGTTAGGCAAATCGCGTACTCCCCAGGATCATTATAGATGTGGGTGGCTGACTCACCCTCAGCGGTCTGCCCATCGCCGAAGTCCCAATGCCTGGACGTGATCTCACCATCAGGGTCATAGCACTGGATGCTGGATACGTGGAATTCTGCGGGGTAGAGCTGCTCGCATTCCATGATAGCCACCGGCGGATGAAGTCCTACCAGGCAACCAGCTAGGGCTGCCAGCAAAGCCCACGCAGATGCTCCAATGAGAGTCTTCCTGCCGATGTACCGCATTGAATGCAGTATAGCACAGCTGCGGCGTTCATCCTAAGATGAAACCGGGGGTGCGCTCAGCCCTTCCGCTCTTCCCGGTTGAGGTACTCCATGATCGCCTCAACCACGAGGTAGTTGACGCTCCGATCACGCTTCCACATACGAGACCGGATCCGCTTGCTCGCATTCCGTGCCTTCTCCCTCCACTCAGGAGTCATCGAAAGTTCACCGCGCGGATCCGCGGAGTGAACAGCGCGAACCCTCCCTGGCCTAAGGAATCACGCACGGTCACCCTGATATAAGCCTGCTGCTCAGGGATCTCAATGGCGCTGCCCGTTCCCGATCCCCAATCGATCGCATTCGTGCCACGCCACTCACGGTACGGATACCCCTCGTCAAGGTTGGTTGGGGAATAAGGCAGCGCCTCACCGGGAACGCTACAGTAGACGGGGTACACGATACACGCGTTCTCTAGCATGTACCCCCGCCAGAGGGCGTGATAGGTCCCATCGTAGGGTGGGCAAAAGATCGAGTAGTGCTGAGAGAAGGCATCGCCCCAGACGTCAACACGAATGACGGTGGCGCCGGGGGACAGATCGAACTCGAGAAGCGTCCGCTCCAGCGGGCACATCTCCCACAGGCCGCGGTCCCCGTTGATTATCACGGCATACGCAGTAGGTGGCGCGTTGTTGCCCGTCGCGCGAACATCATCCGAGTAGGGGCGCCCGCCGCACATGGTCTCTACCGTGGCCCTCCAGTTGAGAGAGTCCACCGTGACCTCGAGCGATGGGCTGTCCTGCGTGATCGTCTCGCCCGGTAGGTGGAAGGTGTAGCTGCGCCCGATGTCACTCGCGGTGATGGTGGCTTCGTAGGGGACGCGCCCATGATTCGGCTCGATCGTGGCGTGGAAGTTGGCGGTGGAGTGGGTGCATCCGACGAGGGCAAGAGCGACCAGAGCGATAGCGACCGTGCGCTTCATTTCTCCTCGTCTCCCTCCTATTCGCCCATTATAGCAGATGGCATCACGTCTCCTCCTCTGGGTACTCGGTGGGCTTCGGGCGCACTGTGCTAGCCTAGTCTAGGGCGCGACTCAGCATCTTCCCGACGAGCATGTCTTCAGGGAGTTCGCGGCTGGTCTTCCTGTTGCCTTCGGTGCTCGGCAGCCTGCAACAGGGAGGATTCGAGCTTGATGAGCCTATCCTCGACCTTCTCGGCACGCGTCCGAATCTGTGCGAGGTAGGCAACAACCGCCGCCGTGGCAAAGAAGAAGACTGCTGAGACAACTCCTATGGATAGCCATGTCACGGCGGGAACATAGGCTGAGAAGAGCCATCGATAGCCCTCGTCCGGAGTTCCAGGGGCTGGAGGGAAGCTAGACACTCGGTACATACAGCAGATGGTGAACCGCTATGCGGCCAAAGCGGGCATTGAGAAGGACGTACACCCGCACACCTTGAGGCACAGCTTCGCGACCGATCTCTACCGGGAGACGACCAGCATCCGACTCACTCAGAAGGCACTCGGTCACGCGAACCTAGCGACGACACAGATCTACACCCACATCGTAGACGAAGAGCTTGAGGGCGCTCTGAAATCCTTTCGCTGCGCGACGGTCGTCTCGTAGCACATAGACACGCGAACATCGAGCGCTATCGCCTCGTCGAAGCCCCGATCGCGCTCAGGTTGATCGTAACCAGGGCCGTCGCGACCCCTAGTCGGTGGGCGGCAAGCGCCACCTCGCAGCCGGCGTGGCCGGCGCCGACCACAACGATGTCGTACTCGGGCATTGCGTAGCTTCGTCAGTCCTTCTTTGCCAGCTTGAGCCACTCGAATAGCTCGATCGGGAACGGGAAGACGATCGTTGACGCGTTCTCGGCCGAGATGGCATTCAGGGTCTGGAGATAACGAAGCTGGAGTGCTGCCGGATTGCGCTCGATGATCGCCGCGGCTTCGCCGAGTTTGGTGGCCGCCTGGAGTTCACCCTGGGCATTGATGACCTTTGCCCGGCGTTCCCGCTCGGCCTCCGCCTGCCTGGCGATCGCTCGCTGCATGTCGCTCGGCAGCTTCACGTCCTTGATCTCCATGTTCTTGACCTTGATCCCCCACGGATCGGTCTGCTCGTCGACGATCTGCTGAAGCTGCATGTTGATCTTGTCGCGCTCTCCGAGGACCTGGTCGAGTTCGAATCCGCCGAGAACGCTTCGCAGGGTGGTCATGGCAATCTGGCGCGTCGCCTCCATGTAGTTCTCCACCTGGACGATGGCGTCACTCGGATTGAGGACCCTGAAGAAGAGCACCGCGTTAACCTGGGTCGAGACGTTGTCCTTGGTGATCACTTCTTGCGGGGGCACGTCGAGCGTGACCGTACGCAGGCTCACTCTCACCATCTTGTCAATGAACGGGATGATCAAGAAGATCCCGGGCCCCTTGGGGCCGACCAGCCGCCCAAGGCGGAAGATGACGCCGCGGTCGTACTCGCGGACGATCTTGACTGCACTTGAGAGAAACAGGAACAGGACGGCGATGATTGCTGCAACAGCTGTATACATGGTTTTCCCCTCCCACGGTTCAGGTTCGGACGAACCCGCACGATGGTAAGAACCCCGCTTGGGAATGTCAATTGTTCCGGCCGAGGGGTCGGTGAGGCATTCCTTCGCAACTGATCTCTACCGGGAGACGACCAACATCCGACTGACTCAGAAGGCCCTCGGGCACGCGAACCTAGCCACGACCCAGATCTATACCCACATCGTTGATGAAGAGCTAGAGGGCGCTCTGAAATCCTTTCGCCAACCAGCGCCGATCGGAGCGTGAGAAGTAGCCAATCCAGACCGTTAGTGAACTAGTCGCAAGCCAGACTACGCCTTTGTCGCCTCCGGGACTAGCTCTGCGAACCTTTGTAGCAGCTCACTTGTTTGGTTGACGAACCGGACGACATCATCACGCGCCAGTTCTTCGGTGATGATCGTCCCGTCTGGCTTGTACCGAACACAAAGAATCACAGCATCGTCCCACCCGCCGACCTCCTGGGTCATGATCGGGTTATGCACAACATCGTTCCGATTCTTCCTTGTGGCCTCAAGGTCATCGCATAGGGCAACAACATCCTCTGACGCGAGATCTGAACGCTCATGAAGCAGGTTTCTCAGGGTGTGTATTCGCCTGTACAGCGGCGCCTTGATCGCAGCAGCAGATAGCACGTCATCCTCCCCGAAGGACCGTATGGCATTATTGACGAACAGCTCAAGACCTCCGCAGTGGTGGATGAACTTCCCAATGGCTAGCGGGAAGTGGTCTGTGGCGTTGGACTCCATGGCGGGAGAACCACTGTCTCGTGTGCCATTCACGTGGACGCCTTTTCCCTCTCCAAGTACTGCACAATCGCCTCAACCACGAGGTAATTGACGTTCCGATCGCGCTTCTTCGCCAGCTTCTGCAGTCTCTCCACGGCCTTCTTCTCCATGGCCCGTTTCGCGAAGTAGATTGAGAGTGTTTGCGTCTTCATCGGCATCGCGACTCCTTCCCTCTACTTGAGAGGAGAGCGGGATCCTGTTCCCCCTGAGCATCCTTCCTATGGCCCCGCTTCCCTGTCCTCTGCGCAAGGAGGCTGTTGGCTCGTCGCTCATCCTAGCGCATGAAGGTGGTCAGGGCAATATATTGGAGGACTTTTTGATATCCGAGGCGTGGATGCGGAGAGATGAGACCCCTACCCCACTTCGTTCGGCTGGACCTTCGCTCTGGGAGGCAACTGCCGCTCACACCCCAGGCGATTTCGGGAGATTCGCGCCATTCCTTGACGACATGAGCCTCAGGAGAGAGGTTTCTTCAAGATCTCTAGCATCCTTACCCTCATGGGGGGGAGGAAGAAAGAGGGCAGCTCAGGGATGAGATGGATTGCAGGGGCGTAGGATCGATGTGAGGAGGCCTCCTTGGCAGTGTCGCTTCGGTGCCGGAGATCATCCGTCAGGCGTTGAGGGAGAGGCTCGATCGAGACCGATGTGAGGGTCGCTCGGGAGTGCCATCAGACGCGCGGCGCCCCAGAGCAGCGTGCCGCGAGCGAGTGCGCCGGCAGCGAGCCAGACTCTGATTCGTGACGTCGCAAGCGCACAGGCTTTCCGGCGATTTGCCGGGGCTCTCTCTTCCTAGTCTTCCTTCACAATCCGCGTCTCGCCTTGCTTGCCAGCGTCCCTCTTGCAGGGCGCTGAAAGGTCGGAAGACGGCTTCGGCCCCGTCGGATTCTGCTGGGTCGGCTTCTCGTTATCCCCCATCTTGCTCACCTCCTGGGATGGATTTATGCCAGTGCCCGAACGACGAGAACGCTGACTGCAATCGATGCGATGCCAGCAACTGCGAGCCAGAGGGCGCATGCGAACAGGGTGGTCTTCGCATGGTGGGCGCGGTTGTTCACCTTCCAGGCCGCTTGAAGGCTCGCGGCAACGTTCTCCCTCGTCTCATCTAGGCCTGTATGCCAGTGCGTGTTCAGGAGCTTCTCTACATCCGGGTCAAGGCGTCGGGGCCTTGGGGCGATGCAGCAGACGAGAAGGATGAGTGAGGCAAACAGCAACCCCGCTCCCAAGAGAAAGAAGAGCATCTCGATCGGGCTTGATACGCCGAGACGCGAGCCGCCCAGGATGAGAGCAATGACAACGGAAAGCAACCCGAGCAGAACGCCGCCCTTGTTGTCGATAGCGTCCGACGCATCCTCTAGCATCTGGATGCGTTTGAATGCGATGTCTGTGATGAAGTCTCTTGATCTTGCTAGATCTTCTTTGTTCTCTAGTGTATCGTCAGTCATTGCCTGACATTATAGCACGCGCACTGTCACTCGGCAAAGCGAACTGCCAACGTCGACGGAGAGATACTCAGAAACTTCCAAGAGCCTTGGACTATCGAGCTACCAGGGCAGGTCAGACTTGCGCGTGGCCTGATCCATGCCTAGATGTGTGGCGTATGCCACGGGGAATGCTTGCGCGAAACCTGCGAGACCCTGAAACAGCAGCCCTAACAGCCAACAGACATTAGCCAGGAACGGTCTCCCTTGACTGGCTAGCTCTCTATCCCACTCGAAGCACGCTCTACTTGTGGCCGCTAGTTCATCGTTGACGATTGGGGCAAGCGCTCCCACGTACAGGGCCAGCACCCCAGCCATTCGCCGTGAGTGGGCTGGCCCCCAGTGGTTGAATCCGACCGGAGGCTCTATCCAATCTGGCGTTCTGCTGCCCACGAAGCTTCCTGCCAGCATTCCAAGCGTCTTCGCAAGTGTTTCTTCAGTAGTCAGGCCTTTGAGGCTTGCGCACCCTGTTATGGACGCAATTGCGAACCCCGCCGATACGTGCTCCAATCTATTCGACATCTTTGAACCACCCGGCCAGGATTATAGCCGATCACCTCTGCCCATACCGTTACAGATAGGAGGGGTGCATAGATGATCCGGTTTACCGAGCGGGTGTACGGTCGGTTGCGACCGACCCTTACAGCTGGCCCGGACCGACCCGTGATGCGGCTTGGCCGGGGTTCTGTTGACGGCGTTGTGCGCAACCCGTTACGATGCGCAATCCAGGTAGTTCGATGGTCTTTGAGAGGCACAGAATGGCGGAAATGCAGACTGCAAGCCGAACCCGCGATACCCCAAGGGGTACACCAGTTCTCCAAACTGGCAGATTCGGCCGCTCTCCCACCCGTCCGGCACGTGGGATTCTAGGGAAAGAGACTCACGGGCGACAACAGACACGCGCAGGCGGACGCCTGCGCGTGTTCCCCTCATCGGGTGCCGTCCCGGAGTGCGGCGCCCTGTTCGACTCTCAAAGAGTGGCGCCCCGAGCGTCGACCTTCGACGACAAGTCTCACGCTGTCACCCCTGCGAGATGGGCTCTCGCTCCTGCGTCTCGGGTTGTCGGCCCGGGGCACCGCCTGGAGTGTGACCAATCTAACAGATTGTCGCCTCTTTGTCAAGTTTTAGCTCTTTGATGTGCCTCTACGCGCGCAGTACTCTGCTATAGATGCTGATTGTGATCTTTTGACGCTCAGATGTTGTCCGTGGTCTGCCTACGCGCTCGAATGTCAACCAGATCTGCCCGCGTAGGCGCGGAAGCTCAGATTGGTGCGCCGTTATCCTGATGCCCGGAGTAAGCGCGACGCGATACTTCGGTAGACATCCGTGCTGCGTTCGAGTTCGCTGATTTCGACGCGATCGCGTGGTCCGTGGGCATCAGCGATGTCGCCGGGGCCGAGAACGATCGTGTCGATCCCGTGGTCGGCAAGATGGCTCCCGTCGGTCCAGTAGGTGACACCCACGGGGGCCGGGTCGGGCAGGCCGTCCGCGCCGAGCGCAGCCTGAGCCAGCGGCGAGTCGGGCGAAGTCTCGAGCGGCGTGTGCGGGACAACGGACGTCATCGGCATTTCGACGACCTCGAACGAAAGGCCTTCGACGCCCGAGCAGATCCCTTCGACGAGTGCTTGGAGTTCGGCGAGAGGATGCACGTCGCCAGGGATCATCCGTCGATCGATGTCGATCTCGCAGGTCTCGGCGACGATGTTCGGCTGCGTTCCGCCGCAGACGCGGCCCACACTGACGGTCGAGGAGCCGAGGAGCGGGTGCGTCCGTACGGCCAGTCGCGGCCTAAGCTCCTCCTCTACGGCACGGACGACCTTCGCGGCGTACGACACGGCCGAGACACCTTCCTCGGGACAGCTGCCATGTGCACCGAGGCCGGTCAGCGTCACACGGGCGAAGCACGCACCCTTGTGCGCCAGCGCGACTCGCAGGTTCGTCGGCTCGCCGACGACGGCGTAGTCAGTTCGGATCCCAGCGTCGACGACGGCCTTGACCCCGAGTCCACCTGTCTCCTCATCAACCGTCCCAACGAAGAGCAGGTCTCCAGCGAGAGAAGCTCCGCTTCTCTCCCCTGCGCGCTTGATGGAATCAAGCGTGCAGGCCATCCCGGCCACGGCCCCTTTCATGTCGCAGGCCCCTCGCCCCCACAGGACACCGTCCTCAACTCGCGGCGTGAAGGCGTCGACCATGTCGCCGCCCGGCACGGTGTCCATGTGCCCGCACAGCATCAGACTCGGTCCGTCATCCCCGGGAATCCGGGCGAGCACGTTCGCCCGACCGTCCACGACGGGCTGCATCTCGGCTGCGATGCCACGGTCGGTAAACCAGTCGACGAGGAACCGAGCAACTGCGGCTTCGCGGCCGTCGGCCAGCTTGTGGCTCTCGATCGCGATCAGCTGCTTCGTCAGTTCCAGGACGTCGGTGCGCGCGTCTCCCATGGCCTACTTCTTCTTCGACGGCGAGAGCTTGGCCATCTCGCCCGCTTCGAACCCTGCCTCTGCGATCTCCCGAAGCTTGAACTTCTGGATCTTGCCGGATTGGGTCATCGGAAACGCGTCGACGACGACGACGTAGCGCGGTACCTTGAAGTTTGCGATCTCGCCCACGCAGAAGTCGACGATCTCCTGCGGATCGATGGTCTGCCCTTCGCGAGGGATGACGTAGGCGGCGGCGACCTCACCGAATACGTCGTCGGCGGCGCCGATCACCGACACGTTCTGCACCTTCGGGTGTGTGAACAGGTACTCCTCGATCTCCGCCGGATAGACGTTGAACCCGCCGCAGATCAGCATGTCCTTCTTGCGGCCGACGATCTGCACGTAGCCTTCCTCGTCGATCGTCGCCAGGTCGCCGGAGTAGAGCCAACCCTCCGCGTCGATCGTTTGCGCCGTGATCTCCGGTGCGCGGTAGTAGCCCAACATGACGTTGTATCCGCGGCAGGCAAGCTCGCCCATTTCTCCCACCGGAACCGGCTTGCGGTCGTCGTCAGCAATCTTGATTTCGATGCCGTCGAGCGCCCGGCCCACCGTCTCGACACGCCGTTCGATCGAGTCGTCGAACCGGGTCATCGTGATCACGGGCGAGGCCTCCGTCAGCCCGTAAGCGATCGACACATTGCAGCCCAGTTCGTTCATCGTCCCGCGCATCACCTCGACGGGGCAGGGCGCTCCGGCCATGATCCCCGTCCGCAGGCTGGAGACATCGTAGCGCGATCCGTCCTTTTTGCCCTTCCGCGCGCCTTCGAGTTCCAACACGAACATCGTCGGCACGCCGTACAGGACGCTCACGCCAAACCGTTCCACCAGCTCAAGCGCCTCCTCCGGCTTGAAGACCTGCATCGGAACCATCGCCGCCCCCCACGTGATCGAGCCGGCGATCCCCATGACGCATCCGAAACAGTGGAAAAACGGAACCGCGAGCAGGAAGACGTCCTCTTCGGCCGTTTGCAGAACCTCCGTGACCTGCTCGGCATTCTTGGCGATGTTGTGATGCGACAGCATCGCGCCTTTCGGATTCCCCGTCGTGCCCGAGGTGTAGAGGATGAAGACGTTGTCCGCTGGATCGCAGGCTGCTTCTCGCTCAACGAGCCTGCCATCGTTCACAGTCTCGCGGCCGGTTCGCACCACATCTTCGTACGCCATGCCCGTTTGGCCGGCCGCCCCGACGATCACGACGTGCTTCAGATTCGGCAGCTTCGGCCGGATCTCATCGATCATCTGCAAGTAGTCGATCCGAGCGAACGCGTCGACCGCGAACAGCGTCGTCGCTTCGGAGTCGTCGAGGATGTACTCGACCTCGTGGGTCTTGTAGCGCGTGTTCATCGGTACGACGACCGCGCCGATTCGGGCGACCGCGTAGTAGGCGACGACCCACTCCGGGATGTTCGGCATCCACAGGCCGACCTTGTCCCCCTTCGCGACACCCAGTTCAAGCAGGCCTCGCGCCAGGCAGTCGACCTCTTTGTCCAGTTCGTCGTACGAAAAGCCGCCACCGCCGGGATCGAGGATCGCCGGTCGCGAGCCGTAGCATTCTGCCGTCTCGCGCAGGACCTGGGAGAGCGTTCTCATCGATTCACCTCATGTTCGGGAGTTCAGATGGATACCGCGATTATCCGCAACAGAATTGACGAAGACAACCTGGCGATCCGGCGATCGCCGGGTAGAATCGAAGGATGCTAAAGGGGGGATCCGCATGCAGTGCGTCTTCGGCAAGTACTTGGACGTAAACCTTTCGAACGGTGAGATCAAGGACTACGTCATCCCTGCGGATTGGCTGGAACGGTTCGTCGGCGGCAAGGGAGTCGCCGCTCGAATCCTCCTCGAGGAACTCCCCGAGCGTGTCGATCCGTTCGGCGAGGAGAACATCCTCGTCTTCGCCACCGGGCCGTTCCAGGGGACGAGCTTGGTCGGATCGGGACGTCACGCCGTGCTCGCCGTTTCGCCGAAGACCGGCTTCGTGGCCGACTCGTACGCCGGCGGCTACTTCGGCCACGAACTCGGCCGGAGCGGATTCGACGGCATCCTCGTCCGCGGAATCTCCGAGCGGCCCGTGCTGCTGGCGTTGATTGACGAGACTGCCTCCCTTCTCCCTGCCGACGACCTCTGGGGCGCCGGCACCGGCACGACGGAGGAGACCCTCAAGTCGCGGTTCCCCGGCAGTCGCGTCAGCTCCATCGGCATCGCCGGAGAAGCGCTTGTCTCCCAAGCGTGCATCATCAGCGACCGCTCCCGCTCCATCGGCCGGCCCGGCTTTGGAGCCGTCATGGGTGCCAAGCGGCTCAAGGCCGTTGTCGTTCACGGATCGGTCGAGAAGCAAGTACACGATTCCGCCCGCTTCGCGGAGGAGCGAGCGGCCTACCTCAAGACCTACACCGAGGATGATGGGATGAAGCGCTTCGGCGAGTACGGCACGGCAAACGGCGTCCCGTACCTCTCGGAGATGGGCATCCTCCCGACGAAGAACTTCCAGGAGGGTGTCTTCGCTCCTGCGGAGGCGATCAGCGGCGAGCGGATCCACGATACGATCCTCGTCGGTCGCGAGACGTGCGCCGGCTGTCCGATCCGCTGCAAGCGTGCGATCAAGACGACGTTCGCCGGACGCGAGGTCCTCCCTGAATTCGGCGGGCCGGAGTACGAGACGGTCGCCGCACTCGGCTCTCTCTGCCTCAACGAAAACCTCGACGCCATCGGGCTCGCCAATCAGCTCTGCAACGACTACGGCCTCGACACGATCTCGGCCGGCGTGGCCGTCGCCTTCCTGATGGAAGCATCGGAGAAGGGCCTGATCGATGAAACGATCCCGTGGGGCGACCCGGACGCCGTCGTCCGATGGGTCGAGGCCATCGCAAGACGCGACGGACTGGGCGACAGCGTCGCCGGCGGCCTCGCGTCGTTCGCCGAGCAGATCGGCGCGGACTTCGCGATGGAGATCAAGGGGGTCGAGATCCCAATGCACGAACCTCGCGGAAAACAAGGTCTGGGCATCACCTACGCGACCACACCCCGCGGGGCGAACCACATGGAGGGGATGCACGACACCATCACCGCTTCCGGTGCGACGAATCCGGAACTCGGCTTGACGAAGGCGCACGATCGATTCACGTTGGAGGAGAAGCCGAAGCTCGTACGTAACTTCGAGAACGCCGCCTCATTCGACAACTCTCTCGTGCTGTGCTGTTTCACCGTCCGAAGAGTCGGCGAGAACTGCAGCTACCCCACGGCTCGCTCGCTCCTCGAAGCTGCAACCGGGATGACCGTCGATGCAGACGAGATGTTGCGAATCGGGGAGCGTGCCTACGCGGTAATGCGAATACTCTCCGGCCGAGCTGGGCATCGCAGGGAGGACGACCGACTCCCGGCCCGCTTCGCGCAGCCGCTTCCGCAAGGAGCGAGCGCGGACCATCCCGTCGACCCGGTGGCCATGGATCGCGCGATCGACTCCTACTACGCCCTTCGCGGCTATGATCGATACGGCCCGACCGATGACACGCTCCGCCGACTCGGTATCGAGGACTGCGTCGGCCGCATCCACCGAGAATGAGTCAGGACAGGATTCCGGTCGTCTCGATCGTCGGACACCACGACAGCGGGAAGACGAGGCTGATCGCGGACTTGCTGCCGGTTCTCGTCGCGCGAGGTCTTCGCGTGGGGACCGTGAAGCATGCGCCGCACCTCGCCGCCCTCGATACGCCGGGATCGGACAGCGCACGTCACTTCGAGGCGGGAGCCAGCCGCGTCCTATTGCTGGGAGAGAACACTTCGGCCCTCTTCTGGGCGCACGACGACTCGGCTCTCTCTGCCGACATCGACCGGCTGTTCGCGGGCTGCGATCTCGTCCTCATCGAGGGAGGAAAGGCCTGTTCGTACCCGAGAATCGAGGTCTTTCGCCGTGGCCGAGAACTCACGCGCGAGCCTCTGGCAGGCGAGATCGACGTGGCTTGCGTCATCACGGACGAGCGGGTCGCGCTCCCCGACGGTTTGGCCGTGATCCGGCCCCAGGACCTCGAACGGATCGCCGACCTCGTCGAGCAGCTCGCCTTCGAGACCTAGAGATGGTCGTCGGCACGATTGCACGACCCTCACCCCTGTGGTACTCTGGCACCGCGATGAAAGCGGTTTCCCTTGGGGAAAAGACGACGCATGCGACCTCGACCCTCTTCCTCGTACCCGCACGATCGGATCGCACAACGGAAGGACGCCGGCTCGCGGCGCTTCTGGTCGGCGAAACGCAGCGTGATCACGCGCTCGCCCGACGTGGGGCGCACCCTGACGTGATCGAACTCGCTCCACCGGAGGGGAAGGAGCGCGTCGGGATCGACCAGGTTCGCGTCGCGATCCGTAGCGCGCAGTTCGCCCCGGTCCAGGGAGACCGGAAAGTCTGTCTGATCCCGACCGCGGAGGGGCTGACTCCCGAAGCGGCAAACGCTCTACTGAAGACGCTCGAGGAGCCACCAAGGGAGATGGCATTCGTCCTCCTCGCCGGGCACACGACGGACCTTCTTCCAACGATCGTCTCTCGTAGCCGCATCGTCCGCCTCCCGCCCACGAAGCAGCACGATCTTCTCGGCCGCCTGCGCGAGCGCGGATACGATGAAGACGATGCGCGGTGGCTCGTATCGATCGCCGATCGTGAAGGCGAGATCGATCGCTTCCTGGGAAGCACGCTCGATGTCCGCGCGTTGCGAGAGGCCGCCGGAACCCGAGCCGCGGCCCTCGAAACCGCCGAGTTGGTCGCCACCTCTGTTGGCGGCGAGTCGATCCTCCGACGCGAGGCCCTCTCCGTTCTTCTGGACCGGGCGGCTCGCAGAGAGACCGGCCTCCTCACCGAGGGGGTGCGGACCCTCGCGGCGCAGACCCGCGAGGCGCTGTTCGCTTTCTTGCAGGATCTCCTCACCGTCTGCTTCGATCACGTGTGTGCCCTCGAGGCAAACGGGATCGATGCCATGGGTGGCGACCTCTCACGGGAGACCGGGGTCGACGGCCCGCGTTCGGCATGCATCGCGATCGACCACGCGCATCGAGCCCTGTCGGTCCACGGCCCAACCGAGGCCATCCTCCTGTCACTCTTCCTCTCGATCGGAGGCGGCGCAGATGGCCGGTGACCGCATCGTCTTGGTCCGAGTGCTCAATCTGGAGCGTGAGACGGCCTACTTCAACGCCGACGCGCTGGGCGTTGGAGCGAGCGACCACTGCGTGGTCGACCACGGAGGTCTGAGACTCGGGGTGATGCTCAGTGAGCTCGAAGCCGGCGGAGGGCTGAGCGATCAGCTAGAGCGGGTCGTTCGCACCGCGACCGATCGAGACACGGAGTCGCACAAGTACAACCAGGCCGATGCCGAGCGGACCCTCTCATCCACACGCGAGGTCGTCACGCGCCACAACCTGCCGATGCACCTCGTCGCGGCCGAGTACACGCTCGATCGGAAAAAGCTTCGGATCTACTTCACCGCGCCGCATCGCGTCGACTTCCGGTCTCTCCTGCGCGATCTCGCCGGTCGTTTCGGAACGCGCATCGAACTTCGTCAGATGGGCGCGCGCGACGAGGCTCGCCTCAAGGGCGGAATCGGTCGGTGCGGCCTGATCATCTGCTGCCACCGCTACTTGCACGAACCGAAGCCGATCCGGATGGAACTCGCCTACGACCAGGAGTTGTTCGTCTCTCCGGAGCGGATCACGGGCGTCTGCGGCCGCTTGATGTGCTGCCTCGCGTACGAGCACGAGACCTACAAGTGCGAGCTGGCAAGCCTGCCGAATCTGGGGGCCTTCGTGCAGTGGCAAGAGAACAAGGGAAAAGTCATCTCGCACAATATCTTCCGCCGTACGGTCACCGTACTGACCGACGGTCACGAGCGAGTGGAAGTCAATGCGGAAGAGGTTACGGTCGTCCGTCCTGGGAAGCGGCGAAGGCACTGAAAGCGGCCCCTGCCGCCGTTAGCTCCTGCAGCTCGCGAGCCGAGAGCCTCGCGCGAACGCGGATCCCTTCGCCTGTGTGTTCAAGGGCGTCAACGCGCTCCGGCGTCGTCTGCTCATGGAGCGTGCCGATCGCCGAGAACGGCACAAGCAGTTCGACGACTCGATCGTCCGGAAACAGCGCCTCGGCGACGCGGGCAAGGAGACGATCGACGTTCGTCCCTTCCTTTGCCGAAATCGGGACTCCGTCGGCGTCGTCCGTCGAGACGTCCACCACGGTGTCGATCTTGTTCAACACACTCACGATCGTGGGTCGGCGATCCTCCTCGCGGAAGACCTCCCGTTCGAGGATGCCTAGCACGACCCGATAGTCACGTTCCCACGAGCTTCTCGCCCGGTCGATGACGTGGAGAACAAGGTCGGCATGTCGGACGGCCTCGAGAGTCGCCGCGAACGCCGGAACGAGGTCGTGCGGCAGCCTACGGATGAAGCCGACCGTGTCGATGAACAAGCCCCACCTGCCCGACGAGACCTCGCCTCGGCGAACCATGGTATCGAGCGTGGCGAAGAGCTTGTCCCCAACAACGGAGTCGGCATCGCAGAGGCAATTGAGCAGGGTCGACTTGCCGCTGTTCGTGTACCCGACCAGCACGATCTGCGGAAGATCACTCCGCGATCGCTGCTGACGTCTCACGGAGCGCTCCGAAACCGCCTTCTTCAGTCGACGCTCGATCGCGTGGATGCGAAGCTTAACCTTGAATCGATCGAGCTCCAGCTGTGTCTCTCCGGGCCCGCGTGTGCCGATCCCTCCCCCGGTGCGCGTCATCGCTGCTCCCCAACCGCGGAGTCGTGGAAGAAGATAGCGAAGCTGCGCCAGCTCGACCTGCAGCTTCGCCTCCTTCGACGCCGCCCGCTGGGCGAAAATGTCCATGATCAACTGTGTCCGATCGATCACCTTGTGCGAGAGCGCTCCTTCGAGGTTCCGCGCCTGCGCGGGCGTCAGATCGTCGTTGAAGATGACGACGTCAGCGCCGAGCTCATCGACCGCACGACGGAGCTCGTCCACCTTGCCCTTGCCGAGGAATGTTCCTGGGGCCGGCCGCTTTCGCTTCTGCACCACGGAGGCGAGAGTGGGAATCCCGGCCGTGCGAGCCAGCGACTCAAGCTCTCGCATCGACTCCTCGATCGAGATGCCTTGCCCCGGTCCCGCGTCGATCCCCGCGAGGACGGCCCGCTCCGTGCCGAAGATTCGGGCTCGCGTTCCGAGCCGATCCTCGACCAACGGGGTGTCATTCCGCCTATCTTGTCCGTCGCTCAATCCTCGCTCCTAGCTGCCGTAGCTTCGTCTCCAGGCCGGAGTATCCCCGGTCGATCGCCTGGAGTCCCGTGATCTCGGTCATCCCGTCCGCGGCCAATCCCGCGAGAACGAGCGCCGCCCCGGCCCGGATGTCGGGAGCGACGACCGAACGTCCCTGCAAGCGATCTACCCCGGTGATCGTCACGCTCGTGCCGTGGATCGCGATCTGCGCCCCCATCGCTCGCAGCCCGTCGGCGTAGGTGTGACGTCGCTCGAAGACCTTCTCCGTCACGACGTTCGTCCCCGGCACGAGAGAGAGCCACGCGGCAAGCGGCGGATGCAAGTCCGTGGGGAAGCCCGGATGGGGACCCGTCTCGACACGAATCGGACGTCGGTCCCCTCCCTCGGAGATCGACAGACTGCTTCCGTCGACAACCGTGGCCGCGCCTGCGGCATCGAGCGTTTCGAGGAAGGAGGCGAGATCCGGTGGGCAGACCGCGTTCACGCGAACGTCGCCGCCGGTGATCGCCCCAGCGAGGATATACGTCCCGGCCTCCATTCTGTCCGGAATCACCGTGTGCTCTGCGCCATGAAGCTCCGTCTTTCCGTCGACTCGCCACGTTCGGCCTTCAACCTCGATCTCGGCCCCCATCTTCCGCAGCAGTGCAACAAGATCGCTGACCTCGGGTTCAATCGACGCGTTTCGCAGCTCGGTCACACCACTAGCGAGCGCCGCCGCCATCAGGATCTGTTCCGTCGCGCCAACCGAAGGGAACGCCAGATCGATCCTCGTCCCGCGCAGACGATCGGCTTCGACACAGACCGCGTTCGCACGCTCCTTGACCCGCGCGCCGAGTTTCTTCAGCCCGAAGAGGTGGAGGTCGACCGAGCGCTCGCCGATGGCGCAACCACCCGGCAGCGGAACGACCGCCCGGCCAAGACGAGCCAGCAGCGGGCCCAGAACGAGAAACGATGCCCGCATCTGCCGGACCGAGTACGCGTTCGCTTCCTGCGAGAGTGGACGATCACCGGAGAACACCGCGCTCGTCCCCCGCCGGACGATACGTCTTCCTAGGTCGGTGAGCGTGAATAGGATCGTGCTCACGTCACGAAGCTGAGGGACCCGATGGAGCACGATCGTCTCGTCGGTGAGAAGCGATGCAACGCAGGCTGGCAGCGCAGCGTTCTTTGCCCCTTCGATCTCCACGTGACCGGAGAGCCGAGACCCTCCCTCGATGAGAAGGGATTCTGCGCTCACGCTACGGGAGATAGCGGAACGGATCGATCGGAAATTGGCCGTTTCGTATCTCGAAGTGCAGGTGAGGACCTGAGGAGATACCCGTGTTCCCGGATTGCGCTACGCCTTGGCCTACCTCCACGAACCGCCCCTGCTCGACGAAGGAGTTCGACAGGTGGCCGTACATCGTGAAGAAACCGTTGTCGTGTTCGAGGATCAGCACGTTCCCGTATCCGGGCTGGTCCCCGTAGAAGAAGACGGTCCCGCTCGCTGCGGCGTGAACGAGCGTCCCTTCGGCCACGTCGATGTCGATCCCGTCATGGTGATGCCGGTCCCCGAGGACCGGGTGCTCGCGCCATCCGAAGGGCGAGACGACGTCGCCGGAGAGCGGCCAGATGAACACGGACGGAACACCCTTCGACAGGACGACGACGTACTCCCAGTACGTGTCCGTCATCGTCGGCACAAGAAGCCGCTCGCCCGCGAAGATCGTCTCGTTCACCGAGATCCCGTTTGCCGCAGCGATCGTCTCCTTCGGCACGGCGTACGTGACGGCGATGTCCGTCAGCGTCTGCCCCGCCTTGATCACGTGGAGAACGCCGTCGCGGGAGGCGGAGAGCACCTGCCCCGGCTGCAGAGGCTCGCTTCCATAGAGGAGATTGCTCGCTCGCAGGCTTGCGATGCTCACGCCAAGCGCGCTCGCCACGTCGGCCAACGTCTCACCGTCCTCCACGGTGTGGACGAGGATTTCCTCGGCAAGGGCCGTGTCCACGAGTGACGCATCCGAGGGGACGGGAGTCGTGTCGTCGGCCGTCGTATCCCCCGCCGGCGTTACGCCTGGCAGGAGGACGATCTCGTCTCCGGTTTCATCTTGGATGACAACGACCGGCTCGTCCGACCATCGCGTACAGCCGAGACGAAGAAGGAAGGGAAGAGCAATGATCGCAACGACAACGACCGCCGCCATCGCGAGCCGATCCTTCCGGATCGGCTTCTTCCGTGTCCCGTAGTCCGCGTACCTAGTCACTGCTCATCAGCTCGAGGAATTGCTCGTTGTCCTTCGTCGCCTCGATCTTCCCCTTTACGAACTCCATCGCCGCCTGCGGATCGTTCAAATCACTCATCATCTTACGGAGGATCCATACGCGGTTCAATTCCTTCTCGCCAAGCAGGAGCTCTTCTTTCCGAGTCGCGCTCTGCTCAACGTCGATCGCGGGGAAGATTCGCCTGTTCGCCATCCCCCGATCGAGGATGAGCTGCATGTTCCCGGTCCCCTTGAACTCTTCGAAGACGACTTGGTCAAGCTTGCTCCCCGTATCGACGAGCGCCGTGGCGATGATCGTGAGGCTCCCACCCTCCTCGATGTTTCGAGCCGCGCCGAAGAACTCCTTCGGCTTGTACAGCGCGGTGGGATCCATCCCTCCAGAGAGGAGCTTGCCGGACGCCGGAATCGCTAGGTTATAGGCGCGTCCTAGCCTTGTGATCGAGTCCATCAGAATGACAACGTCTTGACCCATTTCGACCAGCCGCTTCGCGCGATCCGTGACCAGCTCGGCAATCCGCGTGTGATGCCGAGGCTCGAGATCGAACGTCGCCGCGACGACCTCGCCGGCGCCGACCGATCGCTTGAAGTCGGTCACTTCTTCCGGACGCTCGTCAACCAACAAGACGAACAGCTTCACGTCCGGGTAGTTCGCGTTGATTCCCGCGGCAATCTGCTTCAGGAGAGTCGTCTTTCCCGCCATCGGCGGTGAGACAATCAGACCCCGCTGTCCCTTTCCAATAGGGCAGAAGAGGTCGATGATCCTCGTCGCGAGGTCCTCGGGATCGTGTTCGAGCCGGTACATCTCCTGCGGATGCAGTGGCGTCAGGTCACGGAAGTCCGGCCTCCGGCGTGAGTCGTCCGGATCCGAACCGTTGATGCCTTCCGCCTTCAGGAGAGCGAAGTACCGCTCGTCGTTTTTCGGCGCACGAATCGTCCCGGTGACCAAGTCGCCGTCACGGAGTGCAAATCGCTTGATCTGAGACGGCGAAACGTAGACGTCGGTTCGCCCCGGCAAGCAACTGTCGCCGCGCAGGAATCCGTACCCGTCAGGGTGGACTTCGAGAATCCCGTCGGTGAAGCGAAGCTCCTTCTCCCTGGCCATGTGCGCCATGATCCCCCGGAGGAGGTCGTCCTTGCCCGATTGCCTGGAGTTCTTGATTTGGAGTTCCTCAGCCATGACGAGGAGCTCATCGATTGTCCGATCACGTAGTGCTTTCACTTCCATCACGAATCACCTCTAGAGCTGAATCCCTCGGCCAATGATGACCGCAGTGACAGCAACGTAGACTCCGAGCAGCACCAACGAATCCAAACCGACGCCGAGAACGCGTCGTCGGGAGCGCGCGCCGATCGAGACGACGGCGATGCCCGTCAGAATGATCCCGCAGACGGCGACCAGTAGCTGGTCTGCTTCGCCGATCCCAAGTCCGCCGTAAATCGAGCCGCCGCGAAACGCAGCATCGGCGAAGACAATCGTCAAGATGTTGAACATGTTCGACCCGAACAGGTTACCCACAATCATGTCGTAGGCACCGATCCGAAGGGCACCGATCGACGTGGACAATTCCGGAAGAGATGTCACGATCGCGACCAGGATCGCTCCCATGAACGTCGCGGACAGCCCGGTCGAGAGCGCGATCTCCTTGCTCGCATGCACAAGGAAGATCCCGGAGACCACGATGATCGCCCCACAAACGGCGAACCCAATCACTGCTCCGAGAAGTGATATCCGGCTCTTCGTCGGCGCCGCGTCTTCCTCCTGTTCCTTCTCGGCGCGGAAGAGCAGGTAGACGCCCATGCAGTAGCCGATCAGGATCAGAAAGCTGATCGGGCTGATTCCGAGAAGCAAGCCCTCGGGCTTCCAGAGGATGCCGAGCATCGCCAGGGCGGTCAGAACAATCGCCACGCCCCCGCTGATGGCGTGATAGGAACGGACGTTTGCTAGGAAGGAGCCCGGACGGCGCCGCAGCAAGAGGACGTCCATCACACCGATGATCGCCACGTTGAATAAGTTACTGCCGAACGCGTTGCCGAGGGCGATGTTCGGCGCACCGATGCTCGCTCCCGTTACCGTCGTCGCCATCTCGGGGACCGACGTCAGTGTGGCGAGGAGGATCAGGCCGACCCAGCCTTGCCCGATCCGCAGGTGTCGGCCGAGTGCTTCCCCGTACGGCGCCAGCCGGATCCCCGCGAGCACGATGCCCAACGCGGAGAGCGCGAACACTATCCAGGCACTCATCGGCTTCCAGCACCTCGCGCCTCTGCTCCGGCGACTCCTGAAAGGCCGCGAACCCTTTTCCGCTCTGTTTCTAGATCTTCTTGAACAGCCACTTGATCATGTCTCCGTACATCTTGAGCCGGTCGATCATGCCTTTGGTGAACCCCCGCTTCTCTTCTTTCAACACGTGCGTGACGCCGTCGAGCTTCACATACTCCTTCAGCCAGCCTTCCTTGGCCGCAAGCTTGGACAGCGCGATCTCGATGCCGTAATCCATCTCGCCAACGTTCTCTTTCGCACGCTCCCAAACCTGCCGTGAGAGAACCCGTTGACCAGACGCGTACGGATTGATCTTCTGAGCAAGATCCGTGTTTTTCCGGCCGTTTGAGAAGATCCCAACGACCATGTCCAAGTTTCCTTCCAGAAACGCGCAGATCAGACGATCGACGTGCTGGGTCGTCAGCCCCACGAGGTCCGCGTCGAGGAAGAGAAACGTGTCGTTCTTCGCCAGCGACACGCCCGCGCCGAGCGCCGCAGCCTTGCCACGGTTCTGCGGCAGACAGACCAACTGAACCGGGAAGCTCATCGCTTCGTCTCTCGTCCCGTCGTCGGAGCCGTCGTCAACCACGATAATCTCATCGACCATCGAACTGGCGACGACAGGTCGGAGGACAGCGCCAATCCGACCAGCTTCGTTGTACGCGGGCACCACCACGGAAATGCTCATAGGAGCTTGATTCACTGGTTGATTCGCAAGGAATCCTGCGACCAGCTGCCGGCTATTTTACCGATCCGCAGGGCTCAAGTCAATTGGCTCGGACGGAGAGCGACCTCACTTCACGCCATCAAACCAGCCAGCGATCTCGTCGACAAGGGTCGCCTGATCCTCGAAGATCTCCACCGAAGCGGGCAGGGCCGCGGTAAACGATCGGCCGTACCCTCTCGTGAGGACGCGACGATCGGTGAGGACGACGACGCCTCGATCCTGGCGCGTTCGGATCAGTCGGCCGACACCCTGTCGCAGCTTCAAGACCGCCCTCGGCAAAGCGAGATCGCGGAACGGGTCGCGGCCGATCCTCGTGTAATGTTCTCCGAGGGCCGCCTGAATTGGATCGGTCGGCACGTCGAACGGAAGCCGCGAGATCACGACGTACTCCAACTCGTCCCCCGGCAGATCGACCCCTTCCCAGAAGCTATCGGTTCCAAGGAGCATGATCCCTCGCGGAAAGCGCTTGAATCGCTCGATCAGCTTGCTCCGAGGTCCGTCGATGCCCTGCGAAAGCGAAGGGAGCCCATCGGGCAAGCGCCGTCGGACGTTCTCCAGCATCCTGTACGACGTGAACAGCACGAGCCCCTTCCTCCCGATACGCCCGGCCAGCGCCACGAGAAGGGCGGCCAACGTCTCCTCGTAGCGGTCTGAGTCTTCGGTGACGACCGGGAGCGAGGCGGGAACGCAGATCCGCATGTGCTCCTCATACGAGAACGGGCTCGCGACCACCTCGGTGTCGATGTCCTCAAACGCGAGGTCAAGGCCGACAGCGCGGAGAATGAAACCGAAGTCCTTGTCGACCGAGAGCGTGGCCGAAGTAAGCACGACCGCTTCCAGCGTTGGATATAAGGCTCGCGCGAGAATGGGCGCGACTTCGAGCGGCGTCACGTGCAGCGAGAGGCCGCTGCGCTCCCGCTCGTACCAACGAACCGCGTCCTCCTCCGGCGGTGCCACCAAGCGGGCGAGCAGGACACCGAGATCGCGAACCATTGCGAGGTGTCCCTCACCCTCACGTTTCAGCTCGGGCTCCTCAATCTCGTCGACCAACTCCCCGAGCGACGCCTCCAACCGTCCCACAATCGTTGCGATCCGGTCGAGCGCTGCTGCAGAGGCGATAGCGAGATCCGGAAGCGTTCCCCGTCGCTCCTCAGGGAGTTTCCGCCCCAGATCGGAGAACAGACGTGCCGTCCCCGTCCGCAATGCGCCGACGAGGTCGTACGCTGCTCGGACCGCCGGTTCATTCCTCGGCAAGGCCAGCCGATCAAGCCATCCGACTCGGCGCCGTCGACTCGGCGTCAGCTCGTCGGCAAGACGCTCCACGATTCGCGAGGAGAGGGTCGAGGTGAACGCCGAACGCGCTGTCTCTTCGAGCGCGTGTGCCTCGTCGATGACGGCGTGTGTGTACTTCCCGAGGACGAGGCGGTCCACGGTAAGGTCGTTGAGGAGAAGCGAATGGTTCACGACGACGAGATCGGCCTTCCGCGCGCGTCGCCGAGCGCGAATCGAGAAGCAGTCGTCGACGTGAGGGCACACGGAGCCAATGCAGTGGTGAGACGAATCGCACAGACGTCCCCAGAGCTCGCGCCCGTCCGGATCGGCAAGGAAAACGGCGTTCTCGTCGATGTCCCCCGTTTCGGTGTCCCAAAGCCAGCGGACGAGCGGCGCCAGCAGGCTCAGTCGATCTCGCTCGAGCCCCTCGCTAAGCTCGCGAACGGCGATCTCCCACCGCCGGAGGCAGAGGTAGTTCTCACGCCCCTTGAGAAGAGCGACCTTCAGGTCAGGACGCATCTGCTCTAGCAGAAACGGCAGATCCTTGCCGAACAGCTGTTCCTGCAGTTGCTTGGTGCGGGTCGACACGACGACGCGGGCCGATCGCTCCCGGACGAGATACTCGATCGCCGGAATCAAGTAGGCAAACGTCTTCCCCGTACCCGGGCCGGCCTCCACGACGAGCGCTCCCCCGTCCCGGAAGACTCGACCGACTTCGCCGGCCATCCTGACTTGCCCCGCGCGAAGCTCGTACGCCGGGAGGGATCGAGCGATGAATCCGCTCGATCCCAACGGATCCACGTACTCGATTGGCCGCCCCACGGGCTCCGGCGCCGCCTCAGCGGTTTCCCGCACGCAGGCTGTCGCCGTCTCGATAGGCAACACGAGGACGCGGGAGAACAACTTCGAGAGCGGTTCCGACGCAAGGCGGGCGAGGAGCGCGACGACCTCACGGTCGAGCTGCGTCGCCTCGAGAACGAGCGCCGCGAACGCCTCGCCGACGCCTCGTGCCGTCTGACCCAAACGCCCCGGTACCTCGTGAAGCGCACAGATCGTCTCCAACTCGTGATCCGGAAGCGTCGGATGGAGGATTCGCGCAAGGAGCCTCACATCGTAGGCGATTTCGTCGGAAGGGTGATCCGCTTCGCCATAGACGATCCACGGGATGGCGTCGCACGTGTCCGGAAGACTCGCCGAAGGCCGACCGGACTCGAAGGCAACTGTCTCACCGTCGAACACAGCGCGAAAGCCCGCAAGCCCTAAGCGATTCCACGGAGCGCCCATCCGGGAGGCTACAGGAAGTGCCTGAGAAGATCGATCCGCCTCACCCGTCCGACCAGTCGGCCGTCGGCATCGACCACGGGCACGTTCTTGACTCCCTGCCGAATGACCAGGTCTGCCGCCCGGAGATCGTCATCGTCTTCCGTGACGTAGTGCACCTCGCGGCGCATGTACTTCTCGATCGGCTCGTCGGCGATCTGCAGCAGTTTCGTCGAGAGCTGGTTCATGTCAGGAAGGAACGACGCGCTGTGGAGCATCTCGAAGTATCCCGGAAGCGCGGCTCGAATCAGGTCTTTCTCCGAGATGAATCCGATCAGCATGCCATCGTCGTCCACGACCGGCATGTTCGGCATCTCGGCGTTTTCGAGGATGAAAATCAACTCGCGGACCGGCATGTCCTTCTCCACCGCGGTCAGATCCTTGGTCATGATCTCACGGACTTTCATGGTCCCTCCTCGCTAGATCCGCTCCACCGTGACCCTCGCCATCTCGGCGTCGATCCGGTCGCGATCTCCACAGACCTTCTCATCGGTCTCCGCACTGGCGAGCCCCGCCGCCAGCCCAAACCGTAGCGCGTCCTCGACCGAATCGTCTTGGACCAATCGGTAGAGGATGCCCGCCAGGAACACGTCATCCGCTCCGACAAGGTTGCGGAGTTCCGCCGTGCGAACCGGACTCCGGATCTCCCAAACGGCGTCGCGCGTCACGACGATGTCTCCCGTCACCTCGTGGGAGATGATCACCATCTCGGCGCCGCACGACGCGATGCGTTGCCCCGCTTCGACAATCTTCTCGCGCGATGCCAGGTCGATCCCCAGCAGCTCCCGGTGCTCTCGCGTGTCCGGCTTGACAAGGTAGGGACACGTCTCGAACGTCCTCTGGAGCGCCTCGCCGCCAGCGCTCAAGACGACCTTTGCTCCTGCCGCTTGCGCCATCGAAGAGAGTTCATGGTAGATGCCGACGTCGACACCGGGCGGGAGGCTGCCGGCAAGAACGACCCAGCTCGCACGGCTCAGCATCGTGCGGAACCTCCGAAGGAAACGATCAACTTCGCGCGGTGACACATCCCCGCCGGATTCCCCAATAAGGAGCGGCACGCTTTCGCGGCCCTTCTCGAGCACGGTTACGTTCGTCCGTGTCTCTTCTCGCGTCCAGACGAAATTCGTCGTCACACCGTGATCGCGTAGATCGCGAACGACGACGTGCCCCGTGTGCCCCCCGACGAATCCCATCGCGACATTCTCCATCCCCATGGCCGAGAGGAAGACGGACATGTTGACACCCTTTCCGCCTGCGGACGTCGCGCTTCGCAGTGCGCGGGTGAGGAACTCCTCCTCGGTGACCTCGCAGATCCTGAGACGTTCGACCCAGTAGACCTTGTCCACAGCCGGATTGAGCGTAACGGTGATGATCATGTTCTCCCCCTTGCTGACACAGCCGGCACAAGCGCGACGCCGGACAGCGACGCCGACGTGGCCCCCTCGATCCGGACCACCACCAGGTCGCTCGGCAAGAACTCGCAGCACGTAACGCCGTTCTGCGCGGGCTCGCCGTGCACCACTACGGTCCTGTGATCGGCCGCCCGCCCGTACCAGTCGCCATCCCGTGTTTTGCCCTCGATCAGGACGTCCACCTCTCGCCCGATGAACCGCTCGTTCTCCTCCAACGCGATCTCCCGCTGGCGCTCGAGAACTCCTTGAAGCCGCCTGTCCTTGCTTTCCGCTGGCACGTCGTCGGTGAGGCCGGCGCTCTTCGTGCCCGGTCGCGGCGAGTACTTGGCTGCGAAAACCGAGCCGAATCGAACGCGCTCGATCAAGTCGATCGACCAAGCGAAGTCTGCCTCCGTCTCGCCAGGGAATCCGACAATCAGATCCGTCGTCACGTTGATCCTTGGCACCATCGATCGCCAGGAACTCGTCTCTCGTGTAGCCGCGGTTCATCGCCTTCAAGATCGCGTCGCTCCCCGATTGACACGCGACATGCAGATGCGGACTGATGTTGGCCGTTTGAGCCATCGCCTCGAACACATCCGTCGTCAGATCCCGCGGATGGGAACTGATGAACCGAACACGATCGGGTCCGATCGCTGCGACCGCTCCGAGCAGCGAGGCGAAGTCGCCGAACTCCGATCGATCCCGACCGTAGGAATTGACGTTCTGTCCCAGCAGAAGGATCTCCCTGTAGCCGGAAGCGACGGCTTCCCCGACTTCCGCAAGCACCGCCTGGGGCGATCGACTCCGCATCGGACCGCGCGCGTACGGAACGATGCAGTAGGCACAGAAGTTCGAGCACCCTTCGGTAATCGTGACCATCGCCGTTACGGAACTCGAACGCAGAAACGGCAACTCATCGATTGCGGTCTGGTCGCCCGTCGAGACGACGCGCGCTCTCTCCGCAGAAGCGCGCCGGATCAGCTCGGGCAGGGCCTCGTGTCCCTGTGCGCCGAAGACGAAGTCGACATCCGGGAATCTTTCCAGAAGCGACTTCCCTCGCACCTGTCCAAGGCATCCACCGATTCCCAGCAGGACGACGCGTCGCCGCTTCTCTTCGACGACCGCGCCGATCCGCCCGTAGACCTTGTCCTCCGCCTTCTGCCGAACCATGCAGGCGTTGAACAGAACGACGTCCGCATCGTTCAATGCATCGACCAGACGGTAGCCCGCACATCGGAGGACTCCGGCGATCCCCTCCGACTGATGCCGGTTCATCTGACAGCCCCAGGTCTCGACGTACAGACGCTTTCCCATGGTTGCTCGCCAGACTATACCGAATCGCCGAAACACGGTCAATCGACCAAGGGAACGGGAAGAACGACGAGCGAACGCACGGACTGGGCGCCCCTCCGGCCGGTCCGGTACACTCGAAGCGCCATGCTGCGCCGCTGCGATCGGTACCTGCTCCGCGAGATGCTCGGGCCGTTCATCCTCGCCCTTGCCGGTCTCGTCCTGTTCATCCTCCTCAACATCATCCTCTCCCTATCCGATCTGATGGTCGACCGCGGCATCGGCATGCTCACGCTCCTCCGTCTCGTCGTGTTGAAGATGCCAAGCCTATTGGTGATCGCGGTGCCAATGAGCGCGCTTTTCGCCACGTTCCTCGGCCTCGGTCGCCTCGCCCACGATCGCGAGATCGTCGCCCTCGAATCGATCGGCATCCCACTGAGGCGGATCCTGTTGCCTCTGATCATTGCCTCCGCGATGATCGCGGGCGCCGACTTCGCGATCTACAACTGGGGCGTCCCGGCGTCGGAACACGCCTACCAACAGGCACTTCGCGGCGTCATCTTCCGCCAAGGCATCCCACGCATCACCGCCAACGCGTTCTTCAAGGGGGCCGACAACCAGTTCTTCTACGTCCGCCGGTATGACGAGGAGACGGGGACGCTCCACGACGTCCACATCACTGACACGACCGGCCGCCTGTTCCCACATGCGGAATCGCGGGTGACGATGATCACGGCGGAGACGGGCCATTGGACCGGCGTCGCGTGGGAGCTCGAATCGGGCCGCGTGTACGGCTTCGATCTGGACGGCCTTCTCAAGTACTCGGGAAGCTACGAGCGCCTGACGATCCCTCTCGAGCAGAGCGTGGAGGAGGTCTTGTCCCGCTCACGAACGCCGGCTGAGATGGGGATCGCCGAGCTCCTGAGGCGTATCGCTGCGGCCGGACGAACCGGCCAGCGCGCCGACGAGTACATCGTTGAGGCTCACCTGAAGGGCGCTCTCCCGCTGGCGACCATCGTCTTCGTTCTGCTTGGGGGCACGCTGAGTCTGGTCTTCAACCCGCGCAGCCGTGCCGCTGGAATCGTCCTCGGTCTGCTCCTCGTCGGCCTCTATCAAGGCGCGCTGTGGTGGACGCAGACACTCGGTCGGCGCGGCGCAATGAACCCGGTGCTGGCAGCTTGGATTCCGGACCTCGTTTTCGGAGCTTTCGGACTTCTTCTGTTTCTCCGAGTCGACAGGCTGGCGTACAGAGATTTCTGGAGCCGATGGCGCGGACGCGTCTCGTGGTTTGCCGTCTTCCTGCTCTTGATCTCCTTCTCGTGCAGCGGGCAAGACGATCCGCTCGATTTGGCCTGCGACGAGCTGTTCATCTCGGACGACCGGTCCGAGATTCGTGCGACGGGTTCGGTTACAGCGATGCTTCAGGGAACACGGCTCTCGTCCGATCGCCTCGATCTCATCCGCGTCGACGAGGGAGAATGGCACCTGGAGGCGTCCGGCTCCGTGCACGTCGAGATGGGGGACGACGTGCAGCTTGCCGCCGACAGCCTGGTGGCTCGCCTTGCCGAGAGCGACGCCGGCGTCCTCGCAACGCGCGTCGAGGCGGAGTCCTTCTCCGGACAGACGCGATTCGTCAACTCGATCGGGGATGAGCACGAGCTCTTTTTTCGTGTCGAGCAGGGTGTGATCACGTTTGACGAAGCTGGAGAGGTCTCGCTGATCGAGGCCCGTCGCGGTGAGATCACGACGTGCAACTGCTGTGACGTTTCCCTTCGGAACCAACCCTACACGCTGAGCGCTACCCGGGTTCTCCTCTATCCGGACAGACTCCTTGTCGGTTTCGGCCTGACCGCGCGCATCGCCGGCGCCGCAGCGTTCTGGCTTCCGTTCTACGTTCGGCCCCTGGAGGACACGCTCGAGAGCCCGCTGTTCCCCGCCTTCGGCAACAGCGCCCTACGCGGCTGGTTCGTGAAGTGGAATCTCCCGTTCTTCTTGACGGAGAACCTCTACGGATCCGTCCTCATCGACTACTTCTCCCGGCTCACTGAAGTGGGCGTCGGCGGCATCCTTCGCTACACCCTGCCGGAGCACAGTGGCCGGGCCTCCGCCTACTACTTCCCGGCGAAGGTTGGCGATCGACGTCTCGAGTTCGACCTCAAGCACTCGATCGACTTCGGTCCGGGGTGGGAGGGCATCGGCCGCTTGGAGTACGAGAGCGTCGGAGAGAAAGAGGAGCTGTCGTTTGCCTTTCGACTCGAAGGCGCGTTCGACGGCGGCGACCTCACGGTCGCCGCGTCACGGGAGACGACGATCACGGAGGATGACGTCTCCGTAACCGAGAGAATTCCCGAGATCACCGTCAAGATGAACGCGCGTCGACTCGGCCCGGTAACCCTTCGGCCGCAGGCCAGCATCGGTTGGATTCGTGAGTGGGAGAATGGCGTGTTGGCACAGCAGCGGCTTCGATTGAACGCTCGCACGCAGATCATTGGCAGCGCTTTCCGCATCGGTGCATTCGCCGTTGCCCCGGAGGCAACGGCCGACATCGCTCTCTACGGGAACACCTCTCTCGGCTGGGATCGGCAGGAGTCCGCGTCGCTCTCTCTTAGTGCGGAGTGGGATGACTTGAGGCTCACCTGGGGAAGCACATTCGTGCATGGGGCAAGCCCGTTCGCATTCGATCGGATGGAGGCCGAGCACCGACTCCAATGGCGAATCGAGCGCAACGGACGCGTCGACGTGCGCATTTCCGGCGGCGTCGATCTCGCCGAAGGGATCGAACCGGTCAACGCGACGCTCTCCTGGGAGGGCAAGGCGGAGTGGCGTTTCGAGGCGGAACTCGATCCTCGGACGGGCCGATTCTCAGAGACCGTCCTTCGAGGCTCGACAACGATCGGAGCCTGCAACATCGGATGGCGGATCCCGTACAACTGGGAGGACCGACAGTTTGACGACGCACGGCTCGACTTCAACGTCGATGCGACGCACGCGTCTCTCTCCGTCTCGTCCGAACTCGACTTGAATCGCGCCTCGCTCCTGACGACCGACATCGGGGCGGAACTGACGACGGATGCAGGCTGGGGCGCCTCGTTCGACGCAGTCTACAAGCCGGACGGAACACGTTTCTCAGGCTTGAGGTACGGGGTCTTCCGCGACATCGCGGAGTGCGTTCGGGTCGGCATCGAGCGAGACGCCGGCGAGATCTGGATCTACGGATCGGTCATCGCCTTCCCGGAGGCGATCCTTCGCTACGCGCCGAGGGGATCAAACCTGGATGTTGGCGGCTAACGCCGCCACGGGGCATCATGGCTTCGGGTTCTCGAAAGGAGGAGGAAGATGGAAGCTGATCTCTCCGGGATCGTGTACTTCGTGATTCTCGCGATCCTGATCGCCAAAGCCTTCGGCATCGCTGGCTGCGGGGGCACTTGCGGCTAACCGCTCCTGCGCGCACCGGAATCGGCAAGAGCGGCACACGCCGCAGAATAGCCCGGTGGTGCACCGGCACGTCCATCCGATATGATTCTCCGACATGCGCCTAGGAATCGCGCAGACGTTACCTGCGTTCGGAGAACGAGACCGGAACATCGGCGAGGTGGTCGCTTCGCTTGAGGGCGAGACGGCCGACTTGTGGGTGTTACCGGAGTTCTTCGCCACTGGGTATCAGTTCACGTCTCGAGAGGAAGCGGCCGACCTGGCGGAGTCCATTCCTGGAGGCCCAACGTCGCAGAGCCTGATCGGCTTCTGCCGAGAGCGCGGTTGCCACGTCGTCGCCGGCCTTCCCGAGGCCTCCAACGGCCGCGTCTACAACGCGGCCATCCTCGTCGGGCCGGACGGGTTCCTCTCCTGCTACCGAAAGGTCCACCTGTTCGGGGACGAAGCCTCATACTTCGCGCCAGGCGACCGCCCGTTCGCCGTCACCGATATCGGCCAGGCGCGCGTGGGCGTGATGATTTGCTTCGACCATCTCTTTCCCGAGTCGGCAAGGTCGCTGGCCCTTCAAGGGGCGGACGTCATAGCACATCCCGCCAATCTCATCCTTCCGGACCTCGCCCAGCAAACCATGACCGTCCGCGCGCTGGAGAACGGCGTGTTCACCGCAACCGCGAACCGCGTTGGAGAAGAGGCGCGCTCGGACGCAACCCTCCGCTATACGGGCCAGAGCCAGATCATCTCTCCCAAGGGAGAGGTCCTGGTTCGGCTCTCTCCGGATCGCAAGGAGATCGCGATCGTCGAGATCGACCCGGCCGATGCTCGGCAGAAGCGGATTACTTCGAGGAACGACAAACTTGCCGACCGTCGCCCGGACCTCTACCGATTGTGAACAATTAGCATCGTCCGGATCTGTGTCGCCTCGTACCATAGAGGTCGCCGAAACCAGCAAGAGGCAAACCCGCACGGAAGAACCTAGAAGCACTGCAGCAAACACCGGAAATCCATTCGGCCTTCACCGCCAGTTCACAAATCCCGGGCAAGTTCTTCCCGAGCGGCAGAAGTGCCGCTCTCCGCTAAACCTCCTTGCGGATAGCCACCACACCAGCTGGGGAGACTCCTCCGGGGTCTCCCCGGTTGCTTTTTGTGGGGCGGTGATGAGCCTTGGCGGTCGTGGTCATCCGCCGCCGGCCGGTGGAACGATGGTCAAACGGTCTCCATCCTCCAGGACCGTCTGGAAGCCCGCACGAAGCGTAACGTTTCCTCCGTTGATCAGGGCGTTGATGCGGCGCCGAATCGCGCCGTTCTCGTCGAACACCCTGGTCCTGGCCTTGGGATGATTGCGAACCCATTCTCGCATCGCAGCCTCCACGTCGGA
>Ga0208905_1000071_pt1 | contig 47245 bp, 49 predicted proteins | sample AntAceMetag02UKS_FD_184776 | JGI IMG/M metagenome (GOLD analysis project Ga0208905, IMG submission 184776) | Saline lake microbial communities from Ace Lake, Antarctica - Antarctic Ace Lake Metagenome 02UKS (SPAdes) (version 2) | ecosystem: Environmental > Aquatic > Non-marine Saline and... | reverse complement strand
TTCCGGCCTAGCAGTTCTCTGTCCTACAACCATTGCTGCGTTATACTGGAAAAAGGCAACTAAATATGGGTGCATTGCAAGCATATTTGTTGGGGAGTTTTCGATTTTCTTATTTCAGTTTAGCATGCTTCCAACATTTGGTCTTTTGTCTGCAATTTGGGCAATAGCAATTTCAATTGTTGTTTTAGTGATCGTAAGTTATTTGACAAAATTACATAAATCTGGCCCGAAAAACAAGAAGAAATAGATGATTTACTTTACCAATGCAAAATAATTATCAGGATGTTTTTTCGAATGAAGTTTAACCTCTTGAATTTCTACTGTTTCTAAACCTGCCGTTTGTAAATCCTGTAGGAATTCTCTTTTGCTATATAAATGGTAAAAGCGAGGAATGTCAAGACCATACTGTCGCCAGTAAATATTAATATCTCCAAAGTCTGCTCGTCCTACCTGGACAAACCATTTCTTTAGAAATTGTTTCCGATATTTGTCCTGCCATCGTGACCATACACTAATAAGAGCTCTACCATTACTCTTTAGTATACGTTTTACCTCTCTAAGAGATTGAATACGTTTTTCTTTTCCCTTAATGTTGTGCAGCGATGCAATGAAAAGAACAGCATCTAAGGAATCATTTTGAAGTGGCATATTTGTAACATCAGAATGTATTAGGCCAGCATTTTGTATTTTTTCTTCTTTGAGTTTTCTCTGAACGATATGGAGGAGTTCTCTTGATATATCTATGCCTATTGTTTTTTTACAATGGTCTGTTAGCGGTATAAGATGTCGTCCATTACCACAGCAAATATCGGCAGCGGTGTCTCCTATCGATAGTGTACCTATAAAATCAGTGCATTGCTTCCACGGTTTACGACGTGTAACATCAAAACTTTTAGCAATAGCATCCCATGTCTTTTCGTTATTTTCAATGCAATCATCTGACATTTGTTATCTATGCATAATATCGTAGTTATTTATCTTTGTTATATGAGGATAATAATCAGTGGTCTGAAGTCCTCGTTAAGATGGCGATTTTTATCTTTTCAACATCTATTGAAGTACATCTAAAAGAGAGACATGAACTTCAGATGACCGACCAGTACCCACAGGAAGAATATTATTTATAGGTGTGAATGCAATAATGCAATATTAATAATGGAAAAAAATAAATTTGTACTGTTCACGATTGCAATAGCAATCATTGCTATATCTTGCATTTTAGTTATCTTTAACGCTGTTGTTCACAATCCATCTTTTTTGGATTCAGACAAAGATGGTATAGTGGACAGCGAGGATGTTTTTCCTGATGATCAAAATGAATGGGAGGATTCGGATGGCGATGGGGTTGGAGACAATACAGATAAATTTCCATACAACCCAAATGAATGGGAGGATTCGGATGGCGATGGGGTTGGAGACAATACAGATAAATTTCCATACAACCCAAATGAATGGGAGGATTCGGATGGCGATGGAACGGGAGATAACAGCGATGTTTTTCCTGATGATCAAAATGAATGGAGCGATTTAGACGGTGATGGAGTTGGGGGCAACTCTGATAAAAATCCGCTTGTTGATCTGTCAATAAGCATTACTCTTGAAAAATTCAAGGTCACCAAAAGGGTGGATATACTAAGATGGGCTCAAGTATACTTTGATATTGATGTTAATGATGGGGAAGAGGTTCAGAGAGTCGATAACAATGGTGAACATTGGACGGTTTGGATTGGGAGAGAACAAAATGTAAACTATGTTTTCAATTATGATATACCCGATGATACAGATAAGAATTATACAGATGTAGAAATAACCATGTATGACTTCGATCTGATCTTTGATGACGATATTATTGATATAAATAATGTGGCTGGTAAAGAAACACTTCTTCTGAGATTTGACAATGTCAAAAACACGATTTCTGATGATGGCCTGTCTGAAGGTATTGAAGGTTCGCTGTGGTACAACATTACGTTTCCAGAGGAAATTATTCCCCCTGCGAAGACATACAACAAAACCTATCAATGGAATTTCAATAACAAAAACTGGGAAATATCATTGGAAATTCCAATAGATAAATATGAACATTTCAGAGATTCAGATGTGAATAGAGCACCTCAAAATGTTGGTACATACGCAATGGCTTCTTTCGTAACATCTAGCGATCAAGTCATAGAAACCCTTGCAAATAAATTAAAAATACTTGCCGAAGGCGAGAATTTTGATGAGTCTGCTACTGTAAACTTTATTCTTAGATTTGTCCAGGAAAACGTAAAGTATGTATGGGACAACGAAAGTGAAAATTGTACTGAATATTGGCGTTACCCTATAGAAACTTTGGTTGAAAAGAAGGGAGATTGCGAAGACAGTTCTGTATTGTTCGCATCAATTATGGATGCTTTGGAATATGATACAGTCCTATTATTTTATGTTGTGGAGAAGGACGTAGGGCATCTTGCAGTGGGAATACATTTAGAAGGAGAAAGTTACGGAGAGTACGTGATTTACGACGGCAAGAAATACTATTACTGTGAAACCACCTCATATGGGTTTAATATTGGTGAAATCCCCTCTGATATAAAAAATGAGCCGGATAAAATCATACCTGTTTAATTTGATAAGAGATTTTACTCAATGTAAATAGCTGGCCGAAGTGGAACCGCATATCTTGCTTTATTGACAGGGTCATAGATTTTCTCATCGTCGCCCTGATAAATTTCAACATCGCAAGAAAATACCCCCTTCAAATAATCACTAGCATTCTTTAGATACTCGGCACCTTCGAATTTAATTAAATATCTCTTTTTATCACTTTCATTCAATCTTTTGATCTCACTTGGAAGTTTACCTGCAAACTTGGAAACTTGTTTAGCAATGTTTTTCATTTTGGGATCAGACATTACTTCCTTCATTATTGCACCAACATTAAGGTTGCCTTTCGAAGAAAGATCCAGTGCTTTTCTAAATATTTCCCACTTCCACGCAGGTGAGATATATATGCATACCTTTTTTGCTTTTATTTTAGTAACCTTTAGGATTTCATTCGCATCATCAACAAGTTTAGATAGAAGATATTCACCGACCTCATCTTTTTCGGAAATTTCGCCGGGATTAAATTGCGGATATGATTCGTTTGAAACAAAATCCCCCCATTTAAGATGCCACAATTCTTCTGCAAGATGAGGAGTTACGGGAGTCATAAGCTTTATCCAAGTGTTAATGAAATTATATATTATCTCTTTATTGCCGCCACCTCTTTTAAGATACCACTGTATGTCTTTTTGGCATTCAAAGAATATTTCATTAGCAACAATACGTAAATTTAAAATCTCAAAGCCATCAATAATTTTTTGTATTCTTCTATTAAGCATACTTCTTAGCCAATTATCAAGATTCTCATTTTCTGCTTCCTCTTTTTTTAATAATTGGTTTATAAGCTTGTAAGTATTTGCAATCCTGTTTTTGTATTTGGTAACTGCATCTGGGTTCCATTCTATATCAACAAAGGGCGACCCTACATGCGCATAGTATAAACGCATGGCATCGACACCATATATCTTAGCAGCTTTCGCTATATGCTCTGCACCACCCTTTGATTTACTGATTTTTTCTTTTCCTTTTTGAGTGACCCACCAATGGACAAAAATGCCCCTTGGGTATTTATCCACAGGCATAACAGCCACATGATTCATCAAAAATACTGGGAAATGTACAGTTTTATGTTCCTTACCACCTAGGTTGATATCTACCGGGTACCAATAATCATAATCAACTTTTATTTCTTCCCAAACCGAGTTCTTGGCTTTTCCTTTTCCCAGAAATATGTAGTCAAAGAATTCTTCAGTCATTTCCTCTGGTTCTATCTTGGCTTCATTGACGTATTTTGAAATGATATAGTATGCAGGATACAATGTAGAATCGGATATCGGCTCAATTATCCATCCTTTTTTGAATGGAAATTCAGTACCAAGCCATGAACCCTTTCTTATGCATGCTCTATCGTCAAACCAATCTAAGATTCCTAGCATCTCTTCTTTATATTCTTCTGGATAAATGTTCATTGAATTTACATGATTCTTAGATTTTTCGGTAAGCTCCAAATCGCTATATTTAATAAACCATTGGTCTGGGATTTGTTTTATAACAACTTTTTTTCCACATCTGCAGATGACTTCCTCAGAAAAACCCCTCATAACAATAGCATAATCTTTGGACATTAATTCGTCTTTTACTTGATCCTTTATATCTGAAACTTTTATGCCTACGTATTTTCCACATTTTTCATTAAGATATCCTGTGTGAAACTCCTTTTTGTAAACAATATCGGTTGCTTCATCAAGTTTTTCGGTTTCTGTTTGACTTTTTATATCTAAATCATCACAAACTTTTTTTGCAGGAATTGCACCAAGGTCCTTTACGTCTATAATAGTAATGGAATCAATATTTTCTCCGGATTCGACAAGTGCAATGTAATCATATGGTGCATGAGCAGGAACAGACATCACAACGCCTGTAGCTACACTAGGATCTGCAAAAGGCCCAGAAAGAATAGGGATCTTGCGACCTATAATTGGTATTTTACATGTTTTACCAATGAGTTCTTTTCCAGAGATTTTCTCATCAAGTATTCCTACACCATTGTACTGAAGTGATAGTTTGTCCGCTCCTTCCTCAGAACATATCCATGTTTCACCATTTACCTTTGCCTTAACGTATTCAACATTTGGGTTTACCCACATGTTTGTGATGCCAAAAATGGTTTCTGGACGGAGGGTGGCTGCAGGAAGAATTGCTCCATTATCCATTCTAAACTTGATTACTGTGTACTCAAGTATCTCAGATCCACCACCTTTGGATATGTCCGTCTCCGATTTGTCAACTGCAACTGGACCGCAATTTGGACAGAACGGTGCAAAATGTGGTTTTTGAATCAGTAGATTTTTTTCCTTAAGTTTGTAGAACTGCCACTTAATGAATTTTTTATACCCTGAAGATATGGTACTCATAATCCTTGAGTAATCTATCAAAAGCCCAAACTTTTTCCAATAGTCATTAACATATACATCACCAAAGTATTTTACAACTTCGACAGGATCAGTTAATCTATTGATACATTCATCTGTGCATCCATACTCTTCAAGCATTTTCATGGTTGCCTGGTCTTTTCTTTCTACTTTTTTAGCAAAACCAATTGAGGGGATTCCTGATGCATGAAATCCTGCTGGAAACAAAACATCATAACCCATCATCCGCTTATACCGTGCAATAATATCGCAATAGGTAAAACCTCTCATATGTCCCACATGAAGATAACCTGAAACACCAGGGTAGGCAAAATGTATGAAGAATTTTTTCCCGTTTTCTTTTTTCGCCTTGTAAATCTTTTTTTCGAGCCACTTATTCTGCCATTTCTGTTCAACAGCAACATAGTCATAGTTTTTTGAAGCCATAGTTCTTACCGGCTAGGCAATACGGAATGTTTTATATAACGCTTTTTACCCACCATCTATTCCATACTATTCCCAAATTACTTTACCTAGAAAATAAAGGAAATCGAGAAAAATTTGGTGATATGGATGCACCTATGTAATGAAATCTGAATACGGCAATATACTGAGAGATACATCTAGTCACACGGGAAGCAGTATGTCATATGGTGGATAACTCATAAAAACAAATCACATGCAAACTCTCCGTATCGCTTTAGTGGTTGCCATTGCACGTTAAAATTTCAGCAATAGCTTTTAAGAGGCAAATACCCATTCACATGTTGGATGCATAAAACAAAAGTCCAACTTTACGAGAACGTCAAGGATCTAAAAACAAAAAAAGAATTTGAGCAGAAAATAAAAAGTATGCAAAAAGAATGTGACGATCTTTTTGACGAAGATACAATTGCATTGTTGCTTGTTGACGAAATGGGTAGAAACAAACAAAGTACGTCAAAAATATCTGATTTAGAGCATGATCTAGAGTGTACTGTTTTTGGCAGGATAACGAATATCGGCGAATCAAAAAATTTCGAAAGGAAAAATAGTTCTTCTGGAAGGGTCGTAAATTTAGAGTTGACTGATGATACAGGATCCTGTGGCCTTGTATTGTGGGACAAGGATGTAGAACTTGTAAAAAGCAATAAGATAAAGGAAGGAACCAATGTAAAGGTGGTAAATGGCTACATAAAAAATGGTTTTACCGGCCTGGAAGTAAATATAGGTAGATGGGGCATGCTGGAAATCGAGCCTAAAGACATGCCAGACTTAAAAGATAAGATGCCCAGTACAAAAAATGAAATGGAAGGAACGTTGATCAAAGTAGAGCATACTCGCGCTTTTTTTAGGGATGATGGAAGTTTTGGATTTGTTGCAAACATCAAAATAAAAGATAATGATGGTACAAAACAATTGGCAGTATGGGATGATAAAGTAAAAGAGATCCAAGGTTTCAAGCAAGGAGATTCTATCAGCATAAGCAATATTGATATAAGACGAAGAAATGGAAAGACGGAATTACATGTAAATGGCAACGGAATTATCAAAAAACTTTAGCATCCGTCCTGAACGTACTCTTTCTTATTTTCTAATGCCTGTTGGGCCATAACAAGCTCTCTACCCAGATATAAATAATGTTCAGGCATAAGGTCTGAAACATGCTTTGCCATTGTGTCACACAATGCATCTGCCTTCACTCCAGAAAATACCTTCTCAAGCTTTCCCGAAACTATCTGATTGTTTCTATACACGTTAGTGTAATATTCAACTCTTATTTCCCCGTCATGCAATTCTATGACGAAAAAACCCTTAGGATCCAAGATTACATCTTTCTGCGGTGTTTTTTTAGCTTTTATTAACGGGACTTCGTTATCGACCATATACTTTTTCTCCTGCTGATACAAGATTTTTTAATTTTTTAAATGCAATATCTCTAGGCAATAACCGTTGCCCGCAGTCTGGTGCAAGCTGACTGATATGTTCTCCAAATACAGATATTCCTTTCTCAATGTGACCTACTATCTCGTCTATTGTTTCGACTTGTACGTTATCGGAACGTACAGCGCCTAAACAAATTTTTTTGGAGGAATCATACTCCCCAAACGCATCAAACAGTTGTGGCGATGCTTTGAATTCATGGGAAAGGACATCTACAGGCATTTCTAGCAGTTCTGGAACAATATTGGAGACATCTCCACATGCATGAAGTCTAGTAGGACATGTAATATCTTTGGTAATTATTGCAATTAATTCTTTTCCATATTCCGGCATAGAATTGGAAAAAAAGGGTTCGTCAACGCTGATCATATCAACATGTTTTTGTAATGCTTTTGCTTCCTGATTAAGTGCATATGCAAAGTCAAAGGCAAGTTCTTTTTTATCTTTATAATGCAGATCAACCACTGATTCACTTAATGTATGCGGACCTACAACAAGACCAATTAACTCTTTTTTCTCAGGCATCAACTCTCTAACATATTTGTAATCTTCAAGAGTTATTGGACCTGCATATTCAACTTTATCAACTATTTCTGTTCTGCTCCTAAGGCGGCATCCTTTTAGTTTTCTAGTAAAAATATTGATGAATGGATCTCTTGTTTGTCCATCCGAAACAATATCAATTCCAGCAGCAATCATATCATTGACTGCACTTCTAATATATTTATTCCAGGAGACTTCTCGCCCATTGAAATATTCTTGTATAAATTCCATCCGGTCGATATCTGCAGGATAAGAGCCAATAACTGTGGTTTTGACCTTGCGCGACATTAAAAGAGTTTCCTCCTAGGATGTAAATCTGATGGAGATGTCCCAAAGTAGTTTTCTACATACTCTGAGATGAGAATATCCTGCCATGCGATCACTGGAAAGACATATTCTGCATTTTTAATGGGACCAAATATTGCATAGTCTCCGCCAAAGAGTGGTATATTAACGTTGGACGCTGCATCAACCATTTTTCTTGAGTTGTCAAAATCGTCCAGCCATTTTGATTTTTCTACAACATTGTGAATTGCACAGCCCGTTGGTAGGCCATATTCTTCCTTTATTACAGGGACTGCTGCTATTGCTGCACCACTATTGTCCCCTGGTGCAAGTGCTGCGGTATCTACAAGTATTTTTTTAATCCCAAGTTTTTTTGCAATATCAAGTAGTCCAGTATCAGTAAGATTTGCGCCATTCTCAAGAACCTCAACCTTTCCATCAGGAGATTTATCCTTAGGATTAAATGCTACGATAATTGCCATTTCAGGGGTGTTATTCTTTAATGCCTTACGTTCCTCATCAGTAACTCCCACATGAATAGAATTGTAAATGGTTCTGGAAAGGAGATCTTTTTCATTTAGATATTCTAATACATTTACTTTGACTGATGGTTCAATAATATCTACTGAAAATGGAACGCTCTTTGGAAGTTTCTCATCAATAAAATCAATGATATTTTCAACATGCTCTTCCTTTTTTATGAAAAAATCTGGAATTGCAGGAGTACTTGTTTTTTTACTGATATTTAGCATATCTTGAAGATGTTTTTCAGCACTTACAAAATCTGGATCTCCTTTAAAGAAGACCCCCCCAAAAAGAACTGTTGGATATTTGCCAGGCTGACCACCTATTTTTATTCCTGAAATATCAAAAACTTCTTGTTTTTTGGTAAATGAAAACATCTATTTGTCTCTCCTTTCAATCTTTCCCATGTAATTCATTACAATCTTTGAATGCAATGCTCTTTTATCATTCAAGATCACCGTTGATTCGGCCTTAATCTTTATCGCAATATATGGTTTTCCAAATGATGGTGGAGACTTTGCAGCAAACTCATCTATTATTTTGTCTAGATTCTCTTTATCTGTAACTCCTAGCAAATCAATAATTTCAATTTGATTGCGGAATCTTTCGATTGCTTCTTCTTTTACATTTTCGATATATGGAATTGCCCCAGGAGCGCTAATAATCTTGTGTTGATCATCTATTCCGTTTTTGTTTAAAGCAATAAGTGACATACCTGAACGATGTCCTCTAATGTCCTCCCCGCAAACGGCAAGATATCTAATATGAGGATTTGAAATCACATTGGCAACTATTTTTTCTATACCTATATTTTCAGTCTTTAACGTCCCATATATGGCAACATTATTGGAAGGTATATACTTTACATTGAGAAGTACAACTGCAATACATCCATCAGGTGAACAGGCGGTAAATTCACCACCCCATGGATAATATTCCTCTTTCATTTCTTGCATTCCTCCTTTCTAATGAACTCAAATCCGATATTTCTGTAAAGGTAAATGATACAACAGTTTATTAAGAATTTCTTAGTGTTGTAAGACAGTTTGGATAAAACGTAATAAACGATATGTCCGTGCTGCCAGCAATCATATGCCATTTTTGAGTAGAAACAATATTAAGCATGATTTTTCATACGGCCTAAACGTGTTTAAGATACCTAGAGGAACAAGAGATTTCACTCCAGGGGAAATGGAAAAGCGAAGATACGTCGAAGAATGTATGATGTCTACATTTAAGACATTTGGATACAGAGAGATACAAACTCCAATGTTTGAACATTTGGATCTTTTTACTGCTAAATCTGGCGATGCAGTTATTGATGAGATATATTCCTTCACAGATAAAGGTGGCAGAAAACTTTCTCTTAGGCCCGAGCTTACGGCCCCTGTTATACGCTTTTACGTTGATAAACTCCAGATGGAACCAAAACCTCTGAAATTATTCTACTTTGGCAACTGTTTTAGATATGACCGACCACAAAAGGGAAGATATAGAGAATTCAGGCAGGCAGGTTGCGAGATCATAGGAGCAGACAACCCTGAGGCGTATGCTGAACTTATTGCCATGGCCTATAAACTTCTGAAAAATGTTGGCTTGGAAAACATAACGTTAAGCATTGGAAATTTAAACATTCTGTCTTCAATGTTTGATAAGCTTGAGATATCAAAAGATGAACAAAAATATTTAATACCATTAATAGATAAATCTCAATTTGAGGATGTTTTTGAAGCGTTGCAGGATTTTGGTGTTGAAAAAGAAAATGCAAATAGCTTTTTAGATGCAATTCAAAACTCTGATGTTAACAAGATTTTAAACTACATGAGAGGAGATAAAACAGCAGAACAAGAATTATCGAATTTAATGAAAATTCTAAAATTGTTAGAAACCTCATTTGATGTAAACTATCAAATAAAGATGAGCATAGTGCGAGGTCTTGATTATTATAAAGGCATTGTTTTTGAAATAGAAGCACCATCATTGGGTGCAGAAAAGCAAATATGCGGCGGGGGTGCATATGAACTTATTCCATTGTTTGGTGGAAGAGAAACTCCAACTGCTGGATTTGCATTGGGTTTTGACCGTACCATACTAGCATTAGAAATCGAGAAATATAACCTTCCTTCGCCAAAATTAGATTTTTATGTTATACCCATAAATGAAGATATGACAAGTAAATCACTTGAAATTGCCCAAAAGCTTAGGGGACAAGGTGCATCTGTTGATGTAGATCTTCTAAGAAGGGGAGTGGGCAAATCGCTAAAATATGCAAGCTCCATAAATACTAAGAAAACTATTTTGATAGGTCCCAAAGAGCTACAAGAAAACTCTGTGACTCTTAGAGATATGAATACAGGTGATCAAAAACTGGTTAAAATAAAGGACATTGTTAATCTAATAGGATAAATTGGTTTTTTAATACTGTAATCTCTAACGGGTTAAAATAAAATATAAAAAGAATGATTACTGCTATAAAATGTCCTCTAAGAAAAAATCAAAGATTTATATTATAGATACATCTGCCATTCTGTCTGGCATACCAATTAATTTTGACGATGCAGCAATGGTTACCACGAGTAGCATTTCCATGGAATTAAAACCCGGCGGCAGAGATTATCGTGCATTCCAATTTTTGATAGAAAAGGGACTGTCTATTCTTTCCCCATCTAAAAAATCGAGAGATGCAGTAAACTCCGCTTCCCGTAAGACCGGAGACAAAGACAGATTATCAAATGCAGATGTGGATGTACTGGCTCTTGCACTAGATATGAAACTCGACGATGACAAAGATGCTGTTATATTAACAGACGATTACTCCATACAAAATGTAGCTGATGCTTTAGATATGAAATTCGGCAACATTGGCCAACCGAAGATAACAAAAAGATTTAAATGGGGTTACCAATGTCTCGGATGCGGTAAAAAATTCAAAGAAAATATAAAGATATGTCCAATATGCGGGGCTGCAACAAAAAACATAATATTGGATGGGAAAGACATCAAAAGGAGAAAGCGATAACAGATGGACATCAAGGATATCAAGAAGTTGTTTTTAGGTTTTTGGCGAAGCGATAACGAAAAGATATCATTAATCAGAGATGTCGTTGTCGCTCTTTTTGTAGTTTTAATACTGCTAACAGTCCTGTGGTCTTATACAGGACAATGGTTCGGTGCCCCAATGGTGGCCATTGAATCTGGCAGTATGATGCATAGAGACGAACCTTTTGGGAGACTTGGCACCATCAATGCAGGCGATATGGTACTTCTGGTAAAAGTGAACGGTAAAGAAGACGTATTAACACGTGGCTTTGAAGGTTATGAATACTCTGGAGAAGTAGCAAAAGGCAAAGGAGGTTTTCAGTCATACGGAGATTATGGCGATGTTATAATATACAGAAAATATGGAAATACTGATGAAGACCAGATAATCCATAGAGCAATATGTTGGATAGAATATAATGAAGAATATGGCACATATGCTGTACCAGAGTATGGATTAACTAATGTAACTTCCATCACTATAAGTGCAGTAGGATTAACTCATTATAAACCAAGTCACTCAGGATTTATAACGCAGGGAGACAATCCAATAACAAACGACAGATGCGATCAAGCTGGTGGTATCTGCAATGAACCTATAAGACCAGAATGGATTACAGGAAAAGCTCGATTCGAGTTACCGTGGATTGGAACGATAAATCTCCTATTCAACGATTTAATTAGTGGAAGTTTATGGGACGATCATCAAGAAGCAACAGTGTATAATGTCCCATCGGATTGTATTTCCTGTCTTATAATACTCATAGTTGTTCTTGTATCAATTCCTGTAACATTGGATATCTATGATTATTACAGAAGAAATAGACATGATTGCCAAAATAGATTATAGCAATATACTCTACTGATACCAATCAGGCATAACCTCATATGTAAGAGGATCTTGAAGTCCTGCTTCCTTGAAACCCTTCAGCCTCAACAAGCAAGAATCACATTTACCGCAAGGTTTCATTCCACCTTGATAGCAAGACCACGTTTTTTCAAAAGGAACGTTGAGTTCAGAACCTTTTTTTATTATTTTGGTCTTGGAAAGATAAAGCAGAGGTGCTTCTATTCCAATGGGATGCCCTTCAACTCCTTTCCTGGTTGCAAGATTCGCCATTTTTTGGTATGCATCTATGTATTCAGGTCGACAATCAGGATATCCCGAATAATCCATGGCAGTGGCACCAATGTACAATGCCTCAGCATTAACGGATTCAGCATATGCAAGACCAATTGACAAAAAAACGGTATTTCTTGCCGGAACGTATGTGGAGGGTATAGATTTACCTATGTTTTCTAGATTTTGTCCATCTGGAATGCTTAAGGAGTTATCTGTCAATGCCGAACCGCCAAACTTGTAAAGATCAATGTCAAAAATGATGTGTTTTTCTGCATTTACAGCAGATGCAATCTTTTTTGCACTCTCTATCTCCCTTTTGTGCCGCTGCCCATAATTAAAAGACAATGCATAAATTACATAGCCACTCTCCTTTGCTATGAATGCTGTGACACAGGAATCAAGACCACCGGATATTAGACAAACCGCTTTTTTAACCATATAAGATAAATTACCTCTCAAACGTTTTTGTCGTCCATGCACCCTGTCCAAATCCTTCATCCACGCCTATTTCCATTTTTTCTATCTGTTTTTCCGAAGAAAGTCTTTCTGTGGCCTGTTCTAATATGTACTTCGAAAGCGTCTCTGCTGATGTAGAGCCAATAGGTAACAAAGCACAGTCACTTACCGGAAAAACATATTGTTTTCCAAGAGAAGTCACTTTAATACTATCATTTTCTTTTTCAAGGGTCACAACACTGCTCTTTTCAGGTATTAAAACCCTGTGATCCAATTCCTTCACAATATCCCTAAGCACATTTTTCAACACGGCAAAATCCATGATTATTCCTTTTTCATCTGTTTTTCCGAATACCTTTGCATGTACTGCATAAGTATGTCCATGTAATCTGCCGCATTTTTCATATTCTGGGATAACATGAGCAGATGAAAACCGTATCTTGGCATTCCATCCATCAATTGTAATGTATGTATTCATAAAATCTCACTTTTTGTTTTTCTTTCTATAGTCTTTTATTGCTTCACGAAGTGCATCAGAGGCAAGATTTGAACAATGCATCTTTACAGCAGGTAATCCTCCAAGTTCATTTGCCACATCATCACGTGTTAACTTCATTGCTTCATCCAAGGTTTTACCTTTAACAATTTCAGTTGTTATACTGCTGCTGGCTATGGCTGCAGCGCATCCGAATGTTTTAAATTTTATATCAGTAATTCTTTCACCTTTAACTTTGATGAAAATATTCATAACGTCGCCACATACAGGATTCCCAACAGTTCCGACACCATCTGCATCCTTGATCTCGCCAACATTTCTAGGATTGTAGAAGTGGTCCTTTACCTTTTCAGTATACATGTCAGCCATAACTCAAACCTTCTATTTATTCCACAAAGGAGACATTTTCCTTAATTTCTCTACAATATCGGGCAGCACACCAGCAACATATGAAACATCTTCTTCTGTGTTTCCTTTGCCTAATGTTAGTCGTAGTGACCCATGTACTTCTTCAGGTTTAAGTCCAATCGCCGTTAGTACATGTGATGCTTGAAGTTTTTTAGAAGAACATGCAGAGCCAGTGGCAGAAGCAACACCTTTCTCATCAAGCATTATACCTAGCGATTCTCCTTCTATTGCTGTAAAACGGAAATGAGCATTGTTTACCAATCTTTTTTTAGGGTGCCCATTAAGATAGCTTTCCTCAATTTCGAGAACGTCTTTAATTAATTTGTCCCTCAAATTTTTGAGATATGCCATGTTTTCTTTGAGTTGTGTCTTTCCTAATTCACATGCTTTGCCAAGTCCAACAATGCCCGGAGTGTTGTATGTGCTGCTTCTCAGACCCTTTTCATGCCCGCCACCGTGTGCCAATGGATAAATTTTCACTCCGTTTCTAATATATAATGCTCCAACTCCTTTTGGTCCATAAATCTTATGAGCGGAAACGGACAATAAATCAACATTTGATTCGCTTACATCAATTGGAGTCTTGCATATCGCTTGGACTGCATCAGTATGAAATAATACATCGTGTTTCTTTGCAATTCTGCCAATTTCATTTATTGGCTCTATTGTACCAATCTCATTGTTGGCATACATAATGGTTATAAGAAAAGTATCTTTGGAAATTGCTTCTTCTAAATCTTTTATTCGTATAATGCCATACTTATCCACTGGAAGATACTTGACATTAAAACCTTGTTTTTCTAGATGCCCACAAGTTGCAAGAACCGCAGGATGTTCAATTGAAGATGTTATTATATGATTTCCTTTGCCACCTATTTTGTCTTTATTTAGATATGCCACTCCTTTAATGCCAAGATTGTCTGATTCAGTCCCGCCTGAAGTAAATATAATTTCATCTGCATCTGCATTTAATATGCCAGCTACTTTACTTCTTGATTCTTCTACTGCGTCAGAAGCCTCTCTTCCAAATGAGTGTATAGACGATGGATTCCCAAAATATTTATCAAAATAAGGAACCATTTCATCGATTACTTCTTTGTCAACTGGTGTGGATGCACCGTGATCCATGTAAATTCTTTTCATTTTAATCTCCCCGTCCAATATTCATCATTTTTTGAAGAGGCATCTTTGCCTTCTCCATAATATCATCATCAAGCTTTACTTTTGGTTCCAATGTTCTTAGGCTATTTAAAACTTTTTTCAGTGTTATCTTTTTCATGTTTGGACAAATTGCAGTTTTAATAGGATAAAACACTTTGTCTGGATTTTCATTTTTCAATCGATAACACATATCTTTTTCGGTACCGATAATAAACTCTTTTACATCCGACTTTTTAGCATGACCTACCATGCCGTTAGTGGAAAGTGCATAGTCTGCAATATCTATAATTTCTGGCCTGCATTCAGGATGGACAAGTATCTCTGCTTTAGGATGTTTCTCCTTGATTTTCAGTAATTGGTCCTTGCGAATTTCATGATGTGTTGGGCACATGCCTGGCCACAAGATCATTTCTTTATCTAAAGTGAACCGCTGTATATATGCCCCTAGATTTCTGTCAGGTACAAATATTACTTTCTCAGAAGACACGCTTTTTACAACATTTGTACCATTCGAAGACGTGCAGCAAATGTCTGAGAGTGCCTTTACCTCCGCAGTAGTATTGATATATGAAACAACTTCTGCGTCTGGGTTATCCTTCATCAATTGTTTAAGTCGGTTTGGATCCACCATCCCTGCCATGGGACATCTTGCATCCACATCAGGAATTATCACGTTTTTATCAGGGTTTAGTATCTTTGCTGATTCGGCCATAAAATCCACGCCACAAAATACAATATTTTCCACATCTGTCTTTGTAGCTTTCATTGCTAGATCTAACGAATCCCCAAGAAAATCAGCAATATCCTGTACTTCTGGAATCTGATAATTATGTACCAGAATAATAGCATTATGCTGCTCTTTCAGCTTGTTTATCTCGTTTCTAATTTCTTTATTCATATCCACAATGCCCAGTCACTTTTCTTTGCCCGTATAATGTTACCTAAAATAAATGTTATCATTCACATTCATGAAAACCAAATCATTATATCTAGGATGTTAGATATGGATATTAAAGGATGGATGGATTATGATAGACATAATTTCCTTGATTATAGGATTTGTCATAGGCGTAGTTGTAGTAGGTGTTGCAGTTGAGTTTGGATCAAAACAGAAACTTGGAAATGCACCTGCCTCGAGACATGCAAAAAAATGGGACATCTCAGAAATATCTAATCCCCGGATAATGGCAGAATATTTAGGAGATATAGAGATTCCAAAGAATTCCAAAGTTTTGGTAAATCGATTTAAAGATGCGGAAATATTCAAAGGACTAAATGCCAAGAGATATTCAAAGATAAAAGGAAATTTCATTATCGGAGACGACCGGGCCCTTATCTTGGCAGGCCCAGTTAAGCAAGACGAGGTAGGCTTTTGGACTGTAGAAAAAGAAATCGTGGAAAGCTTAAACAGCGAATTTGATGAGCTGTGGATCAAGGGAACAGAAGTGAAACCCGATACCAAATAGGGATTATATGAGCATTCTTATCAAAAAAGCCAGTATTCTTACCCAAAATAAGAGAAGGGAGCGGCTGCAGGGAGACATTTATATTGAAGATCATGAAATCACCGAAATTTCTAGAAAATCTATTTCCACAGAAGCAGACTTTAAGATAGATGGGAGAAAAAAGCTGGTTTTACCTGGTCTGATAAATACCCATACACATATCCCAATGACATTGCTCAGAGGTTACGGGGACGACATGGTCCTGAACAAATGGCTTGAAGAAAAAATCTGGCCCGTCGAAGCAAAACTTGATAGTGAGTCAGCAAAGATTGGTACAGAACTTGGCCTTCTGGAAATGATTGCATCAGGCACTACAACGTTTCTGGACATGTATTTTTTTGAGGATACTGTTGGAAAAACATCTGAAAATGCCGGAGTGAGAGCTTTTTTAGGATTTGCGATGATTGAGTTTGGAACCCCAGAATATCCTTATGATATGCTGATTACAAAGTGTGAGCAATTTGTAAAAAATTGGAAGGGGCATGAGATAGCAACACCTGTTATTACACCACATGCTACATATACCTGTGGCCCAGAGCTACTTCAGAAGGCACTTGAAATTGGAGATAAAAACGATGTTCTTCTCCAGACTCATTGCTCTGAAACACGTGACGAAGTATACAATGTACAAAAAAAATATGGCCTACGGCCAGTTGGTCAGCTTAAAAAATATGGTCTTCTTAATGATAAAATGATACTTGCTCATTGTGGATGGGTTACAAAAAATGAAATTCTCGAGCTTAAAAAAACCAAAACAAAAGTTTCCCATTGCCCAGTTAGCAACATGAAGATGGCAACTGGGGGATATGCACCAATACCTGAGATGATCGATTCTGGTGTTACAGTCAGTTTAGGCACAGATGGGGCCGCAAGCAACAATACATTAGACATGTTTGAGACTATGAAGTTTTGTGCCCTAATCCACAAACAACACAGATGGGATCCTAAAATTCTGCCTGCACAAACCGTACTTGATTTTGCAACGTTAGGTGGTGCAGAGGCTCTGAGGATGGAAGAAGAAATTGGATCAATTGAATTAGGGAAAAAAGCAGACATGATAATGCTAGATTTAGAAAAACCTCATCTAACACCAAAACACGATCTTGTATCTCATGCAGTCTATGCAGCGAAAGGAAGCGACGTTTGCACCACTATAGTAAATGGAAAACTACTTATGCTAGATAACAAATTTTTAACACTAGATTTTCGAAAAATACTTGAAGATGCTGAGAAATGTGCAAAGGATTTAACTAGTACAGCTTAATGCAACTTCGAGCAAGTCATGTTGAATCTTATTGGAGTAGTTATAGCATTTGCTTTTATCCTTCTTTTAATTCGTAAGAAATTCAATTTTGGCCTTTCTCTAATTATGGGTGCCTTAATTGTTGGAATCTTTTCACTCAAAGAAATAGGCATTGCCGAAATTCCAAAGGCATTCATTGAGGCAATAGTATATCATTTTGATGATAAACCCCTTGACTCTATTATTTACAACTTTGATTTTAGTAGAATATATACAGAAACTATAGAACTTGCAATCTTAATGACTTTGATTTATATATTAGCAAAGTTAATGCAAGACACTGGTACAATTAAAAAATTGATAGACAGTCTGCGAACATTTTTATCAAAAGGAGGCACGCTTGGAGTAATTCCTGCAATATATGGGTTAATGCCAATTCCAGGAGGTGCATTATTCTCTGCACCAACAATAGATGAGGAAGGGAACAAATATAAAATAAGCAAAGATGAGAAAAATTTCCTGAACGTATGGTTCAGACATATCTGGTTTGCAATATATCCAATGTCTTCGGCAATGATTTTGATATGCAGCAGTGGATTTTCTAATATAGATATCTACTATTTAGCAATGGTCAATATTCCTGCATTTATAGCTTCAATTGCCATAGGGATTTTCTACCTTAAAAGATTCATAAAGAATGCTCCAAAACAGCAGAAGAAAAACAAAAAAGATTATTCCTTCATAATTTACATACTTCCGCCAATAGTACCTTTAGCATTTTATGGATTATTGCAGTTCATAAATTTCCCGCAGATAAGGTCATTTTTGATCGGAGTTTTCTTTAGTATTGTTCTTCTATACTTCATTGCAGACACAGATATAAAAGATTACTTGTACATCATAAAAAAATCTTTAACAATAAAACTTGCACTGGCCATTTTTGGTATTATGATATTTAGAGAAATGTTTGAAGTATCAGGTGTGCCTGCTGTTATCGCAAATGGAATCAGTGATTTGGCATTTCCTGCACTTGCCATAATAATTGTTATACCTATACTACTAGGGATGCTAACAGGTTATAATTTGGGAGCAGTGGCACTTTCATATCCTTTAGTGGAGCCATTTTTTGAATTTACAGGCATTAATATTATAGGTCTTGCAAGTATAGTATTCATTAGCTCGTTAGCAGGGTATCTTGTCTCGCCAATTCATCTGTGCAATGTACTTAGCAGCGAATATATGAAAACAGAGACCACACGCATGTACAAAATGTACATTCCATCAGTTCTCTTTTTACTATTTGTTCAAGTGGGAGTCATGATACTCTTGTTTGGCATCTAAAGATAAAACTTTTAAGAACTTGGTATTTCCCTTTATTCTATGAAGACGCTAGATATTTTTGAAAATCTGAAAAAACCTGAGTTTTTCGGCTCCGGTGTAAAATCGGTAAATATAATACAAACCCATATTTCCTACGTAGCTTTAACTGGAAAATATGCATACAAAGTAAAAAAACCAGTAGATTTTGGATTCCTTGATTTCTCTACTATTGAGAAAAGGAAACATTTCTGTGAAGAGGAATTAAGACTCAACAAGAGACTCTGTCCAGATATTTATCTAGATGTTTTACCAATAACTCAAAAGAATGGAGAACTCAAATTAAACGGAGACGGAGAAATTGTTGATTATGCTGTCAAAATGAAAGAATTCTCTCAAGACGGAATAATGACAAAGCTGCTGGAACAAGGAAAGATCGGTAGGGAAACAATTGAAAATATTTGTGATATCTTAGTTAATTTTTACAATTCTGAACAGCATTCTAAAGAAGTTGACAGCTATGGAGAACTTGATGCTGTCAAAAAAAACATTAACGAAAATTTTGAACAGACTGAGTCAGTGATTGATATCACCATTCCAAATGGCACATATAAATACATAAAAAAAATAGCAAGCAAGTTCCTCGAAGAAAAAAAAGATATTTTTGAAAAACGGATCGCAGGGGGACATATACACGACTGTCATGGAGATTTGCATTCAGGAAATATAGTTGTATCTGATGAAAACATACACATTTTTGATTGTATAGAATTTAACAAACGATTCAGATACTGTGATGTCGCTTCAGATATAGGTTTTTTAGCGATGGATCTTGATTACATGAATCATCCTTACCTGTCAAGCTACTTGATGCGCAAATACATCGAGAAAAGCAAAGACATTGGTATTTTGGATATGTTGAATTTCTACAAAAGTTACAGAGCATATGTCCGGGGAAAGGTTATTGGATTCAGGTTAAACGATCCAAATATTTCTAAGGATGAAAAACAAGACATAATTGATACAACAAAAAAGTATTTTGACTTATCCAGCTACTATGCATCATTATTTTCTATTGATTTAAAGAACAAAAAACCACTTCTTTTTATTGTAAGTGGGCTAACTGGAACTGGTAAATCTACCTTATCCTTAAAGATTTCCGTTGATTACTATGCACACAACATAAATACAGATGTTGTACGAAAGGAACTTGCTGGAATTGATAAATTTGAAAGACATCATGACGAGATAGATACAGGCCTTTACTCTCCAGAAAGAATCGATTACACATATGAACAAGTAATGAAAAAATCAGCAGATTTTCTGAAAAATGGGGAAAATGTTGTTTTGGATGCCACATTCCAAAAGAAAAAATATAGGGAGATGGCAAAAAAAATTGCAAAAGAAAACAATGCGGTACTGATACCGATCCAATGCACCTGTCCAGAAGAAATAGCAAAGAAGTGGCTTGAAGAACGGCTCAAAACAAAGACCGCATCAGATGGACGATGGGAGATTTATCTTAGTCAAAAGAAAACGTTTGAATCATTTACTGCAGAAGAAAACTGTGTTGTTATAGATATATCAAAAGAATCATATAAAGATAGAATGGATTCATTCAGAATGCTACTTTCGAAAGTGCATGATGGTGAAAAATGAATATTTCAGGGTATTTAATTGACTTAGAACAAGCAGTACGAACAATTAAAAAGAAGGGCTATGAAACGATAGCATTACAAATTCCTGAAGGATTGAAAAGTAGTGCATCAAAAATTATTGAGAGAGTAAAAAAAGAAACAAAATGCGAAATAATAGTTATTGCAGATCCATGTTTTGGTGCCTGTGATATTGCAAATTATGAATTAAAAAATATCGGTGTCGAGTTTGTTATCCAGATAGGACATACACCAATCCCTAACTTGGGCAATGATTTGATTCCTACTGCCTTTGTTAATGCTCTTTCGTCAAAAGATGTAACGCAAGTTGTCGAAAAATCACTAGCTTACTTATATGGGACAACAATTGGAGTTGTGACAACCGCCCAACATCTGCATAAATTGAAGGCAGTAGAGAACATTTTGAAAAAGCACAATTTCGCACCGGTTATTTCTAGCGGAGACAAAAGAATAGCTGCAAAAGGCCAGATTTTAGGATGCAACTTTTCTACAGGAACAAATATTGCAGATAAAGTAGATTCATTTTTGTTTGTTGGCAGTGGTAACTTTCATCCTGTAGGGCTTCTTTTGAGTGTAAAAAAACCAGTAATTGCAGCTGATCCATATTCGGGTACAGTAAAAAAACAGGAAATTTCAGATTTGAGAGATACGATTTTGAGGCAGAGATATGGGGCTATTGCTAATTCAAAAAACGCTAAAAAATTCGGGATCCTCATAGGTATAAAAAGAGGTCAACAGAGAATGGAATTAGCATATACTATCAAAGATATGCTTGAGTCTTTAGATAAAAAATCATTTTTCATTGCAATGGATAATTTCGCGCCGGTATCCTTACAAAGTTTTAGAGATGTTGATTGTTTTGTTTCTACATCATGCCCAAGAATTGCAATCGATGATTACCTTCAATACAAAAAGCCGATTATAACACCAATTGAACTCGAAATCGTTCTTGGCAAAAGAAAGTGGGAAGATTATCAATTTGATCAGATTACAAGTGATTAACAGTGGGCCAGAAGAGATTTGAACTCTTGACCTCCCGGTTATCAGCCGGGTGCTCCAACCAACCTAAGCTACTGGCCCGTAGAAAGGACGTATTGCACTTTTCCTATAAAAATGTATATTCTAATTTAACCAAGTATTATGTGTATGCTTTTTTCATTGCGATAAGAACTAGGCAACAGCATACACCAAACGTATTGGCAATCATAACCGCCAGAGAATCTATTAAAACGCCATAGGCAAACCATAATATCATACCTACTGCCAAGATCATAGGCATGTAGTATGAAACATCGTCAAGTTTTTTTGTTCTATGTCCTCTAATGAGTTGAGGTACAAAACCCATGGAGGTTATAGCTCCTGCAATCAGACCAAACAATTCTAATAAAGGATCCATTGGAACATATCCTTCATCATAAAAACCGTATTAAATCTTTCCAAAAAATGGTACAGGTCGGTGACATTAAGCGCGCTCCTTATGACAACTATCTTAATTATTTAACATGCATTAGAACCCATTCGGTAAAAGGGTATGAGTTTCAGGCGACTGACCAATTACCAAAAAAAATGCAGGATAAGTTTTTGTATGAAATAATTATTTCATGCTTCTATCAAATATAGGGCCCGTAGGGTAGCTTGGAATCCTTCTACCTCGGGGAGGTAGTAACTCGAGTTCAAATCTCGGCGGGCCCATACTCCTCAATAGGAGAAAAATTGTTATCTCTTGCTATTTAGCAATTGCAGAACAGTACTAAAATTGTGGTTTTCCCAAGAAACCAAGGAGTTTGATTAACGCAAGGGAAACAATCAGCATCACTCCAAAAGCAAGTATTGTTTGTTGCACACTCCATCCCCAAAGAACTGGAGCAGTTATTAGAAGCATTCCTGAGAGAACAAATGGTGCTGCAAAAATTGATGTGAGCCCTAAATCCATTGCTACGGGTGTTTTAAAATCCGGATCAAGAATTCGTATGAGTAGCAGTCCACTTGGTACGGTACCTGTAACGGTTCCAAAAATACCTACGGTTCGCTCAAGGGCATATCTAGTCCACATCCGTTTGCCAAGATACAACACCACAAAAAGCGTACTTATTCCAGTTACACTTGCTATTATAGATATGGGAAGTAGATAGGTCCAAACAATTGCTACCTCTATAGCGGCTATTGTTGCAACAATTAAGAAATCAACTGACCAACCAGTAATCCTTTTTTGTATTTCTTTGTCAACTAAATAACCTAGGTCAAGTTTGTTTATTATTAGTCGTATAATCACTGCGACTATGAGGCCGAAGAAAAAGAAAAACCCCCAGATCATTTTTGCAACATCTCCTGGAATAATTGTGGTAAGCATTTTGACGAGTCCATATGTTAGCATATAGGCAAGACCCACAAGAGCAAAGTGAAAGGATAGGGAATCAATGTTTGCAGGATGGGTGGTTTCAAAACCAGCTTGTTTTTTTTCCTGGCTTTTTGAGATAACACCTTTGATGAAATCAGTGGGAAGAACTTTTGGTGTTTGATCAGACAATCCTTTTTTAATTCCCCAATCGACTAAGGGGACACCGACAAAAAAGGCAAAAAAGAACCCAATTGCAGCAAAGGTTAATCCAACGGTTGCTGCATTTGTATAAATATGTGCTGCTATTTGCTCCCAACTTTGCCCAATGGATAATGCCTGACCGGGTCCTTCTATAAAACCTAATGGAGCGAGGAATCCAAAAGAGGGAAATAATTCTAACCCTAGATAGATGAATAAAAGGGTAAATAATCCGCCAATAATTGCCTGCAGTGGAAAAATCACTCCTTGAATTAATCCCATTCCAAGAGGACCAGCGATTTTATTTTTTCCTGTTTCCTTTTTTCTTGTTTTACTAACCTGAGTTAAGCCAACAGATATAAATGAGATATTGAACAGATGATAGACAAATATTTCAAGGGTCGAATGGGAGAGTTGGATAAGTTCGAGGTTTCGAAGTATCATTGCAATAAAGCCTCCAATAAGGCAGCTAGGTATCAAAAATTTTTGAAAAAATGATATTTTCGCTCGTAATATTACACCGATAAGGAGAAATACGGCAAGACTTGAGATGATGAGTATTGGTTCAAAAGGAAAAATTTCTTGCATGGCATCATCATATCCTGTTTTTTCGCATCAATAATTTTTTTTGTTGGATGGTGGAAAGATAATAATTGTTTATGTAGTTATGGGAACATGTTTTTTTACATTGTTTAAATGTGATGTGATCAACCCAAATTTTATCCTTATTTAACTTCCCTTTGAACGACAGAGGTCTAAATCAATAAAAAAACTATTTATAGAAAACATTCATACAATATATGCTACTATGGATTAATGGGAGCGATGATACGTTTTGCCAGATGATGTTGAAAAACATATTGATATGCTCGTTTCATTGGATGATGAAACATATTATCATATGACATATCCTGAAGTTAAAACATTTATTGAAGATGATGTTCGATCACTTGGTTCCGAGGCAACAGAAAAACTTTGCTCTCTTTTACAAAATCCATATGCTTGGAGTTGTTTTTTTCCCTTAAAGCGTTAAAAGAAATAAAGGATCCGCAGGCGACATCGTCTCTTATTGAGTTTATCAAAAATAATAAGGATAATCTTGGTTATGTTGAAACTGCAATGCTTGCATTAAGTAATATTGGTTCTGAAGCAATTGAACCGATCATACGAGCAATTAATGCAGATTTCAAAAAACACTTCTCAAAGCACTCGCCGATGACGAAAATCGACATCTTTCCTATCTACAACTCGCAGAAAAAATCAGCATATCAAAAGCAATGTTTTATCGAAACATCGATGAACTCAAAGACCTTGGATACGTCAGTGTGGAAGATGGATTAAAACTTACCGATGCAGGGAAGATTGCAAGGCCATGATACCTGATTTTTAAAACGTCGGTGGAATACCATCATTACCAATTATTGAAAACTTACAATCATCACAAATCCCATCAGGATTATCGGTTTCATTGACCCCACATATTTTACAGATCATTTTTTCTCCTTATTACTTACATATTTAATTGAACAAGTTGTATTTCCTCAGAATCAGTATCATATATTCGTGGAAACTGTGGAATTTGACCTGCGAGAAAAAGTGAACGATAGTATGGATCTGTCTTACTTTTTTGTAAACAATACTGTAATGCATGAAAACAAGTTTTCCATCGAGCGAACATAAAAGCTTCCTCGGCAGAAACCCATCCATCTTCATTTACATCCCCATCTGATGTCATCGCCTGTAACAAATAATATGAAAAAATCCCAAGTTTAAGCTGTTCATCTTCTTCAGATAAGGAAAAAAGTAAAGCACTCGAAGAAGTAATGACGACTCGTCCTTTTTGAGATACTGTCCTCATTCCACCAGCATAACAGGATTCAACGATGAAGACAATACGGTCAGATGTAAGCTGAGAAAACCATACATCAAACTCTGCATCCGTGATTAATCCTTCACCACTACTAAAATTACTATCATATGATAAGATGACCATACTTCCTTTTTCATCCCAAGGCGCTAACGGTCCACCATGGGCCACGACATAAAAAACCACTACATCATCGTTATCTACCCCATCGTTCAACCAGCAGGTAATTGAATGGTTAATAGCATTTTTTGTGGCATTTTGATTGACTAATAGTTGTATATGATCCTTTTTCCAATTTTGACTTCTTAGCAATGTATCATAAATTTCATAGGCTGTTTCTTTACCATATTTTGCCTCCATTGAAGGCTCATAACTTTGAAATGAATCAACAGCAACAATCACTGCATAAAACTCAGTAGAATCTGCAGAGGAGCCAACATCTGTTTTTAATACATCACAACCAGCAGTATAAGCAGAGAGCATACTTAAAAAAATACATAAAACTACACCAAGGCTAACTATTTTTTTTGATACAATTAATTGAATGGATAACATCTCCAGAATTTTATCGTTAGAAATAGAAAAATTAACAATGTCTATTAAAGGTTGTCCCTTAAAGCGTTATATATTTCATATTCCATCTAGATTTATCTGTTTCATTTTTTTCTTGAATGATTTAAAAAAATTCGATTTCCTGAATTATTTTTTTCGTTCGACTATCAAAAGATTGGACATACTTTTGTAATTTGTTGTGGTTAAGCTCTTCTAGATACATATTATCCAAGAGGGAATGGATTTGTTGTTTTGTTAGTTCTTTATTTCGTGCATATCTAAGATAAATAAGATCAAGAAGTGCTTTTTCAGCATCAGCAATGTTAATGGTTCCCTGGGTTTGATATCCCCAAAAGAGAGATTTTTTCATTTGATGGAATTCAAAGATGCGTGACGTTGTTTTATAGGTGTATGTAAGTTGCGTAGTAACCAATGTTACCAGATGAATTTGTTGACTGAGTACATCATTTTTGTAAAGAGCATATTCCATGGAAAGATAAGAAGGTGGACGAAGTATCATTGCTATTTCTTCGATTGAAGGTGTATTAAATGGGTTTTCATACCAGTTCCGAGCAGCTCTGTGCAGCATGTTCGCCCTATTCAGTCGACTTAGTTGAACTGAAAGAGATGAGATTGATTCTCCAGTTAAAACAACTAGATCAGATAAAGAAAATAGTTTTTTTTGTCTATATTTCTTGAAAAATGTTAGCCATTCATCAACTTTCAAATATACTTCCTCCATTGCTAGTTTTATACTTCTTTTTTGATGTATTTTAAGGCGGTTTGAATTATTTCAGAAAACTGGTTTTCGTATTGTTGATAAAGTGGTTGTGGGAGAAATCTTTTTAGTTCAAAGGAAAGGATGGATATACCATTGGTTGTAAGATTTTCCTCTGCTTCTTCTAAACGCTTAGAGTATGTTTTAATTGAGACACTATAATCTGCGATCTTCCTTTTTACGAGATCCCATGGTATTGACAGATTTTTTTCTGTGATTAAATAATAAATATCCCAGATGTCTCTTCCTTTGAGGTATGTTCTACATCCTACGGCAGTAATCTTATCTGCCAATATTTCTTGTGCCGTTTCAACTTGTATTGCAGGATGAAACGGGGGAAAATCAAGGATTCTAGGTTGATTTTCATAAGATGGAATAGATGCAAGTTCTATATGAATACGGCTTTGTTGTGATGGTTGTGTTCCTTGTGTTTTTAGGATATATCTTTTTAATTGTGTTGTATCTTTCTGTGTTTGAAGTATTGTTTTTTCTAAAAAGGGAAATGTATCAGTGATGAGTTGTTTGATTTTAGGAAATGATTTTTTGATGTCTTTTGGTGTTTCTCCTTGTTTAATAACGAAATCAATATCTTCAGAAAAACGTGGATTTCCATAAAATAATCTGAGAGCAGTACCACCTTGGAAGACTAAACTTGTAAAATATCCTTCATGACTGAGCGCGGTAAGAATTGTTTTTTGAAGTTCTTCTCTTAATACTTGTTTTGCATCCATGTGCTGTTGGTTACTTACGGTAAGAATGTCTTCCCAAAGCATATTATCACATGATTAAATTAACAAATTTGTTAAACTTTTCAAATCATAATAATATGTATGGCATATATAAACGTACTTATCACTTGATCAAATACTATCATTCTAATCATTGAACATGCACAATCCTCACAGATTCCATTAGGATTGTTCTTTTCTTCTCATCCTTTTATCCCATTTTGTTCTGGCTTACTTTTCATCTCTTCATATGCCTTCTGCAATGCTGCTTTACTTGCAATATCATATCCTTTTTCAAGAATGTTCACAATATTTTTTTTATTCAAAACAAATGGAGCTTTTCCCAGCCTCTTTAAAACCGCATTCTTAATTTCTGGAGGTGATAAACTAAAAGAAAGAGTTTCAATATCCTTTCCCGTATACCAAAAATAATCTAAACAGTCATCTAGCTTTATTGAGTTTTTCTTTTTCAGCTTTTTTTCTTCAACCAATTCTTCAATTTCATTTCCACCTTTAACCGATCGTTTATCCCTCAAATTCTGTAAAACAGCCTTTTTTGTTCTCCCTCGAAGTTTAAAGATAAGAAAAGGATCCTCATCAAATTGTTCTGCAAGTAGGTAATACACTGCTGCAATATGTTTACACGGATTTGCTGAATCTGGACATGAACACGCTGTTTTCAATTCTCTTTTACTTTTTGGAAATAAAGAAATATTCGCATGTTCAAATGCGTCTTCAATGGTATGTGGCATTTCACCTGCAAGCAGTTTCGCTGAAAAAATTGCTTTAGCAGCCATCGCATCAGTAACCATTTCCCATTTTTTATCTGAAAAAACAGGTAACGAAATCTTTACTACATATGGTGTTGACCGTGTTCCCTGAACTTTAGATGTAACAATTCCTTTTTCGATAGCTATTGAAATTACCTGTCCCTTCCTTGCATATGAACGCCCACGACTCAACCTATTGGAGTGATGAAATGATTCAAGACTAGATATCCATCGTTTTGACCACCAAGTTTCACCAATTGCCCCTCTTTTACTTTTTGCTTTTATTCCATTTTTTACTTTTTTTGGTTTTGCAGGTTTATAATAATCCCAATAACCATATGGCATTTCAATCATCCCTCACTGCATCACTGCTTAATTTAAACAGCTCCCGTAGCTGATTTGTTGAAAATTCCGTAAGCCATGACTCCCCAGCTCCAATAACCAAATCAGCAAGCTGTTTTTTTTGTTCTATCATTTCATCAATACGTTCTTCAAGAGTTCCCATGCTTATAAATTTGTGAACCTCTACATTCTTTTTCTGTCCAATACGAAAAACACGATCGGTTGCTTGATTTTCTACTGCAGGATTCCACCACCTATCGAAATGAAAAACATGGTTTGCAGCCGTTAAATTAAGTCCTAAACCACCTGCTTTCAATGAAAGGATAAATATTGAGGGGCCATGAAGTTCATTCTGAAAACGTTGTATCATTGTATCTCTTTTTTTCTTTGAACTTCCTCCATGTAAAAAGAGAACTTCACAACCAAGCTTCTCCTGCAATCGATGCCGAAGCATAACACCCATACCAGCGAATTGTGTAAAAATTAATCCTTTATCTCCTTCTAAAATCATCTCTTCTAGCATTTCTTCGAGACGAATAAGTTTTCCTGAGCGATTTGGAAGTGGACTTCCATCCTGAGTAAATAATGCAGGATGATTACATATTTGTTTCAGTTGCAGTAATGTAGTAAAAACTAATCCTTTTCGTTGAATTCCTTCAGATTGACCAATTTTAGAAAGCATATTTTTTACAACTGCCTCATAAAGAGATGCTTGTTCAATTGAGAGATTACAGTAAACCTTCATTTCCATTTTCTCAGGTAAATCTTTTATTATGGTGGGATCGGTTTTCAATCGGCGCAATACAAAAGGCTGAATCATACGTCTGAGAATCTTAGCTTGTTTTTTATCGTGGTATCTTTCAATAGGAAGTGAAAAATCAGAGCGGAATTGTTTTGTTGAACCAAGATAGCCAGGATTTAAAAAATCCATAATTGACCAAAGTTCAGAAAGCCGGTTTTCTACGGGAGTCCCTGTAAGAGCAACTCGATAACGAGATTTTAGTCTTTTTATCGCTCTTGTCTGTTTAGCAAAAGGGTTTTTTATCTTTTGAGATTCATCTAAAACAATGGATTCCCATTTAACTTTTGCAATTATCTTTTCATCACGATATGCTAATGCATATGTGGTGAGAACAACATCATGTTCTTTTGAAGCTTTTTTAAAATCAGTCCCCTTAATTCTATCCGATCCATGATGGGACATCGATCTCAGTGATGGTGCAAATCGTTGTATTTCTTTTTCCCAATTACCCATCACAGACATTGGGCAGATAATAAGTGTTGGCCGAATTACTTGTCTTTTTTTCCGTTCATGTAAAAGAAGTGCGATTAGTTGAATTGTTTTACCAAGCCCCATGTCATCAGCAAGGCATGAACTCAATTTCAATTCTTTAAGAAAAAGAAGCCAAGACATTCCTTTTATTTGATATGGCCTTAGCGTCCCATTGAATGACTTTGGTTGTTGTATCTTTTTTATTTTCTTCCCCTTTTTTTGAAGAAGCGTGGAAAATGTGTTTTTAATTTTTCCTTCTGCTTCTATATCAATGACCGGAAGACCTATCTTTGCATCCTCTGCACCCAATCCAAATCGCAGCGCTTCCCCTAATGTCATTTGTTGATCCTGAGTTTCTTTGAAAAATGCAATAGCTTTTTCAATATCCTCCTTGCGTAACTCTACCCATTTTCCACGAACTTTGACAAGTGGTACCTTCAAATCTGCTAATTTCTGAAACTCTTCAGGAGAAATAGTCTTATTTCCAATAGATATCTCCCAATTATAATTGACAAGTCCATCCCGTCCAAAAAGACCTGATCGAATACCGCCTTCAGGTGCTTTTACTTTAAGTTTAACACCGATTTTTTCACTTGGTTTTTTCCACCATTTTGGAAGAAGAACTCCAAATCCACTTTGTTCAAGAAGGGGCGCTTGTTCACGAAGAAAAGAATAAGCAGATTCAGTGTCGATGCATACTCCAAGAGGACGAGCGAGCTCCAAACTAGATTCAATATCCTTGAAAATCTGAGAAGCTCTCCCCAAATCCATAAGTAATCTTTCCTGAGGATTTTCAAATCGATGTTTGAAGACAGTAAGTGAATCTGATTGTGTATTCCAAATTTTTTCAGCAGGGACAAGCAGACTACGATCATCATTTGCTTGTAAAAAGAAGCGAACCCACCATTCACCATCTGTGCCTTCCTCAATTGCTGGAGGATCAACACGAAAACAAGTACGAAATCCGGTATCTTGTGATAATTTTATAAGTTGTGAAAGCCACGTGTTGAGTGTTTTTGAAAAAGAAGCCACGTTTTTTCCTGAGGATTTTAAGTTTGGATTCTCTGTTGAAAGAGCAACAATCCAGTCTCCTGCAATATTTTTTGATTGTTTGTAACGTGCAAAGGATGAAAGGGTTAAATTCCTTCTGATAAATGCATCAAGAACTGCATTTATAAAACTTGTAATTATTTCAATAGGACTTCTTTTTTCATTATGAAGAGAAAGACAACTAGGAGGGATCACATTGGATAATAGTTGCAAACGTTGTTTGTCATCATCTTCAATAACAGGCCGCCATAAAGCATTATAATCCCCAGATTCATCTCTTTTAATCAATGGTATAAATTTCTGTTTTATAATGAGTTCAAGTGAGAATTTTGCTACTTCCGCCCAGAAGTAAAATGAATCATCAGGCACGACGTTACCTTGTGTTTTTTCAGTTAATTTTAGAAGAAAATCAAAGCTTTGAAATGGATTTAACGTCAATGCTGTAACATTCCAGGCATTCATTTTTATTGCATTAATAGGATCTTCATCTAGAAGAAGCCAGGGGGAGGGAACAGGTTTTTTATTATATGCTGGCAACCTGATTTTTATTTTCTCAAACCTTGTTGAATTGTTACCAATATTTAATGAAAAATCTTTAATCAATTCTTCTAAATCATTTTTTGATGTTGCAAAAGGATGCAATGATTGTTTTATACTCTTTTCATTTTTCCTTTTTGAAAAAGAGGATGAAGATTCAGCCCAAATGTAAAGGTTATGCTTGTTATCCGAGTTACAACCCCATATCGCATGTAGAACTTCCATCTATAAAGACACCCAAATGATTAATTGTATACTTTTTTTATTTTCATGTATTAATGTATATCATCAATCTCTTGTTAAAGGATATAAGGAATTAACTTTCATTAATGGCAATTTTTAAACGCTTTCTTGGATCTTCAAAATTAATTTCATCTTTATTGAAATACTCTGGATCGAAATCGTTACCAACCCACTCAAGTGTTTCCTTGTATTCTTCATGGTTTGGATCTTGCAATATTGCTAGAAGCTCTTCATATCTCCAAATACCGCCGCAGTCTTCAGGCGGGCATGCTCTTTTTCCTTTAATGCATATAGGATATTTCACTTCTTTATTCCGAGGAAAAAAAATTCAAGTGTTATGATATGTTCCCAACTGTCACCAAAATCATAGGTATAAAGTGATTTTTTATCTTCCATCGAAAAATAATCAATTATCTTTTCCTCCCAGTTAGTGAATATCTCTTCATCATATTCATCGTTTGGAAATCCAATATTAACGACCAGGCCTAATTTTGGAGATAATATTTCAAACTCATGAAGGTGATAATCCAACCATCCAAATGAATCTTGTATAGCGACATGTAAATCCCAGAATGTGTACGTTTCTGGTACCTGTATACGTCGCCAAATTGGAGGTTTTGACCTATTCAACAAGATTTTAAACTGATATATTTTATCATATGCCTTCTTCATAATAAATCCCCCTTTACATCATAATTTCAGGTTATATGTAGGTTAGATCTTCCTCCAAACAATTTCATTTGATTTCTTATATTGTAAGTGATCAAACGTTATAGATTATAATATAAATCACTTTAAGCTCGCTCTTAAAAAAGTCGAATATCATTACAACGTTTATATTTTTTCTTTGTGCAGCATATAATTGAAAAATAGTGAAATATTATCATTACCCACCATTGAAAACCTTCAATCATCATAGATTCAATCAGGATTTCTTTTTCCCCTTCTGATGCGCTGTATCAATTATCTTCAGATATGCTTCAGCTGATAACAAGGACTGTTTACTATTTGAAAAAAGACTGTCAAGAAACGAAGCTTGTTGTGTGCTCCATAACTTGTTTGGAACCTTTTTTACCCATGCTGCATACTGATGAATAAATTCAATGCGTTGTTGAAAATTTTTTCTTTATCATAACGTAATTCCATATGTATCACCAGTAACATGTAACGCTTTCATGAATCGACGAATCAAAGACATATCCAAATAATCCTTGAAAATATCCCAAAGATATAATGCATCCTCAATATCTTTTTCGCTTCCAAGATATAATTTATACGGTATTTCAACTTCTATTGGAGAAATATAAAGATGGTGCTTGTTGTTTAATATGAGCTGATTTCTTTGTTCTATGGTGAATAAATCAATATCATCTTTTATGAATTTAATTTCAATATTTGGAATGATTGTATCTCTCTTTGCTGCTCGTATCGCTAACTGATCAGTAAGCATTTCAAAAAGACCGCGTTCATCTTCAGGGTTTAAAAAATAAAACTCATCTAAAATGAGTTCTTGATAAAAAGAAGTAAATGTTTCTTTATCGATTTTTCTTATGAATGCATCTATACCTTCTGTTCCTCGAGCTCTTCCAAAAAGAATAGGGATGTATCCACTAATAATCACATAATCAACATGATGTTTAGATGTGAGATAAATGTAAGAACAAAGGTATCTAACTGCGTTATTGTTTTATGATTTAACCTTATCGTATGATCCTCTACCTCAACTTCCATTTGATCTCATGTAACAAATACAATCGTAGCATTTCAAACCATGGCGAAATATCCTCGTTACTTCTCATACTAAACGTGCAATTATCACAAATAACTATCATGGTTATCTGTTTCATTCACCCCACACATTTTGCGGATTACGATTTGTCATTTAATAATAGCTGTATCAATTTTATTGTTTCTTTTTATCAAGATCCTTATTTTCTGAAGTATAAAAAGGAGAATGACATCTATGATTGTTTGACACTACGTCAAGGCATAAGCAGAAAGTCATTTATTCTTTTAATTATTAGAAATTGTATTAGGTAGTGTAGTCCGTAAAATACTTTGATCTCTACTTTTGTGTAGAAAAAGAACATAAATTATAAATAGTAAGGAATTCTTACATTAATATGATACCGTATGGCTGAAGTAATAAAAGTAACGAGTAAAGGTCAGGTAACACTGCCAGCAGATATAAGAAAAAAACTACACATTAGTAAAGACACCTATATTGCTGTGGACATAATCGGAGATTATATCATTATGAAAAAACTCGGATTAAAGCTAAAAGAATTAAGCGATATTATTCAAAAAAACGTAAAAGAAAAAGGTGTTACAAAAAAAGAAATTGAAAAAGCTATTCTCGAATCTCGTAAAGAGGTTTGGGCTTAATGGATAAAATATTTATTGATACAAATATCCTCATTTCTGCAATAGTATTTGATAAAAAGGAACTGGAACTTCTCATCCGATGTACAAGCGAAGGAGATAAAATATACATTTCGGAACACATAATGGAAGAAGCCACTAGAGTTTTTATGAAAAAATTCCCAGGATACATTGAGATTTTTGAGAAATTCATTGAGATATCAGATATGGAAATTATACATAAGAGACTTTATGAAAAGAAAATTAAAAAATTTGATGACATAAGAGATCAATATGATGCACATGTAATTGCATGTGCCAAAGCTTCGAAATGTAAATTCATTATCACAGGAGATAAGGATATATTAGATTACAGACATAAAACAATAAAAATCATGAGAACTGCTGATTATTTAACACTAATAAAAAAATAAGATATCAAGACTTCACTCTCATTTTAATTACCATATACAACTACATGCCAGTTCTCAGAATAAGCGACTTGCTCACATCAGATTCATATAATATCGAATATTGCTTTTAGTATACTTTTAGGCACGACATCCAAGGATGCATAAGATTGTTTAGGGGAATTCCTCATTAATGACACAAGCAAATGCAACGTTTAACATTCATAAAATAATTTTTTATGCATTGACAAAGCTCCCTCCCAGGAAACCAAAAAGACAAACATCAAGATTTATTTCGAATAATAGGATATCAAAACAATAATCTGTTTCTATTATTACTCTAATGCTTGTTCCCATGCAAGGTGTTAAGAATTCTACAAAGGGAAAATACATACCATCTGTGATTACTTTAGAGCACCTATAATCAACAGCAGTCACAAAAACCGGTGTGAAACCAACTCCTAAAAAAGTAGGCATTCCAGCAATAACACTATCGACCAACATACTATTGAAAAAACCGTCGATTTCATCAGAAGTATGGTTATAAAACCACACATTGTTGAACCCAGTGCCATATATGCGACTGAAAGGGGTAAAATGAGATATTAGCATTGGCCCACCAAAAATTGCATTTCTTGTACGGACAAAAAAAGAAGGAGGCTTTTTTTCCATATAAACGGCAAGCCTATCGTATGTGAAATTAGAGGAAAGTAGATCTGCTTCTTGTAATACTCGTATTTGCTCCTTGATTTTTTCTTGGCCTAGATAGTGCTCCTCAATGGCTTGGAGTTTCCCCTTAAGTTCAACTGCATGTCCCATTGACAATCTTTCCTTTGATTCAGTAGTAAACCATGATGATCTGCAATGATTTTTAGCAGAAAATACAACCTCATGTTTGTCGTTATTGAAGAGGTAAGTACTAGATATAACAGCCACCTCATGATAAGTGGCTTTAGTAGCTTTTTCTAAGAGGATATTATCTTGGCTTGTTGCCAATTTTTTTGAAATGTTATTTCTGTCTCCCATTAATGCCATTGAAGTGGTTGCCATTAAGAATATAAAGAGAAATACAATGAAAACACATTTTCTTTTAGACATATTTTTCATCCCTTGTAGCTAATACCATCATTTTTTGTTCATTTCATATGTCATTGTCATCCAATTCTGCCCTTGCTATTTCTTCGATGCAGAGATTGACAGATAGTAGAATACAGGTTAGACTTTTGCACATCTTACATTTATATTGAGGTAATCGCGAAGGAAATCATCCCATGATGTGTCTTTTGAAAACTTTAAATTTTCATAAGGTGAAGGAACCTTTCCTCCGCCTATGAATTTGTTGAATGTAAATTAACAATATAGATTCGTGTTATTTTTTACAATAAAAAGGTGAGATAGAGGGACAGGTCTCCTATTTCACTTAAACCTCTCTAACAACACAATGTAATCAAAGCATAACATCAAATATGGGAACATATTAATTGACATAAAAGAAGTGGAATTTGTATATGAATTTGCAAAACAATTTTTGGCAACAACAAAACAGATAATCAATGAAAAAGTATAGATAATTAAAATATTTTAACCTATTTTTCTCCTGTTAACATGTTTATCTCCTGCCAGACCCATCAACCACATTGGAGAAGGTTCTGCTAAGGGTGGCTGTAGTTTTTAGAGTTGCCGCCAAAAATCAGTTCATATAATGTCTGTGAGTATGTGTCTATCAGATAATTTCCAATTCTTTCATTTTCCAAAAACATTTTGCCGTGGCATTAATATCAACAGCAGCATTATGTGCTTCTTCAAAATCTTCTCCAAATAATTCAATATGTAATTCTGAAAGTTTTGGCCATTTATACCCATAATGTCCAGGCATTTGGCAATAATTCGTAGATTCTTTCATTGTACAAATTCTATTTGTTTGAAATAACTTATTTGGAATGTTTTTCCGAATGAATTCTGCTCCAACAATTTTTTCATCAAAACTCATATTGTGAGCTACCAACGTACTTGCAGTTTCAATTTGTTCGGCAAATAATTTTAAAACAAAATCTAAATCTTGCCCATCATCCATTGCACGTTCTGTGGATATCCCATGTACTTGCATAGCATCATCCGGAATTGAAAATCCTTCCGGTTTAATAATAAAATCCTTTTCATCAATTCTATTTCCATTTGCATCATACAGTAACCATGCAATTTGAACCATTCTTGGCCAATTATTAACATCCTGAACTGGTGCTTTCCAGTTTATCGGAAGTCCTGTCGTTTCTGTATCAAAAAATATATACATATTATTCTCGTTTTTTGTTATTATTTGCATTACAGACAACACCCATTGAGCAGATAAGGCATTCGTTTAATAGCTTTATTATAAAAATTGCTTTTGAACGAAAGAAAAACATTCTAGGTACAACATTGCTATAGAGTACATAAAATTGGTTTAATGCTATCAGTGCTCATCATACTAAACTTACAATCATCACAAATACTACCCCTGGTTTTTAGTCAAATTATGAGACCATGATTGAATTTTAAAATAATCTTATTTTTTTAATCTCTTTAAAGTGTTTTTTGTTATATGTAAATAATTTTGCATTTCTATTAACCGCGATGGCAGCAATCATTGTATCAATCCTTGGGATAGTTCTGCCATTTTTTTCAGCATTCACTTCAATTTTTGAAGATACTTCGGCATCTCTTTTATCAAATTCAATTGTATCTAGCTTACCTATTCCCTGTATCTTCTTTCCTACTTTTAAATGACCATACAATATCTCATGAAGATTTATTGAAGTTATTGCAACTTCTTCCCCCGATTCTTCAATTTTTTTTAAAGCTTCATCTCCAATCTTTGAATTTCTATCAAATATTTCAATTAAAACATCTGTATCAATTATGATCATTTTTATCCGTACCGTTTTTCCTTTCTTTTATTATATATTTCTTTTAGCATTTTTTCTTTATTTTTATAAGAAGTGCAGCCTCTTAGTTTTCTAAGGGCATCTATGTTTTTATTACTTAATCTTTCAAAGAGCGCACTAAAGCTTTCATCTTTTTTCTTTAATGTAAGTAACTTTTCGTATACATTTTTTTTAATTGTTATTGTTTTAAAACTCATAGTTATGTTTATGTTTAAACACATATTTAATATTTTGGGCGAAATATTGCAATTCAGTTGGGTTACTGAAAGTAGTATTGTAAGGATTATGAAAACGCTTTAATTAAGTGGTTACGATTAAAGTTCAAGGTTTTAGCAGACAATTATATCGCGCCATCCGTCTTTCTCTTATGACAGTTAGATTTTGGCCATTTTAAAAATCCCAAAAAATCCTCTCCACACACATGATCCACACAGAATCCAAGATCGCCTTCACCTTCAATACGTCCATCCTCCATCAAAAACTCATACGCATGATAATTACCCCACCCCATAACCACCTGTATGGCTCTATGAAGTTCATGAAAAGTTACCCAATCCTCCACAAGAAATCTCCTCCATATTTTTGGTTCTATTCCCTCTAAAGCAATCTTCAACTGATACATCTTTGAGTTATCAGAATGCTTACCCCTAGGTTTTCTAATTTCACGATATTCTTTGCCAATAAATCCATCAAAAACCATTAATCAAACCTCCCAATTACGTCAAAATCTTCCAAAGTTTTGATATTCAGTTTATTTACCATCTTACTTCACCAAAGGCAACACTAGATAACAAAAATATGCTTAAAAATGTTAAGATTGATTGAAATTTTTTTAATACTTCTCTTAGCACATATTCTATTGTATTCTTTCTCATCCGTTTAGGCAATGGATTCCAAAATATGAAATGGCTTGATTATTACCAATTTCTCCTAACGCCTTTACTGCATATTGCATTGCTTGAGAGCAATCGTCCTTTAAAAGCTTGACCAATTTAGGATAGAGGTCAGTGGTCTGAAGCTCTCTCCTTATGGCAATGATTTTTATCTTTCCAACGTCTATTAATATCTATCTGGAAGAGGTGCCTGAGGATCAGAAGACTGACCAGTATCCAATTTAGGAACAGCAGCATTTTTCATTACTTATAACTCAATTGAGGCTGACCAACAACCAAATATTGCAAAAAACTAGTAATCAAAAAGACATTTGTTCAATGAAAATCCGGGATTTCTATGCAGGGAATACTGTTTTAAGCACCCTGCTTTTCTAGAATTGGAGTTATTAGTCAGCCTCAATTATGATTTTTTGACAGATTCAACAGTTTTACTAAGATACAAACGTTTAGACTGCTCTAGTTTTACATATTCTTCCAGCATATCCAAAAGTTCCCGATCCCACTGCTTATCCTGAATGATTTTGTTTAACGCAGACGTGTCAAGCTGCACCACATCATTCCATCTGCCACGATCTTTAAGCAGTTGAATAAGTCGCTCTCGTTCTTTACTGTGTTTTGATGGGGACTTAAAGTGTCTATATTCTTTAATTCTAACCTTGTTTTTATCACCAAAAATAACATCAACGTTTTCTTTTTCTGCAAACTTAATGAGTGCTTCTTCCACTTTTTCAATCTCAGCATACAGGTCAAGTGTGAGATACTTCTTCTTTTGTTTCAACTCAGCATAACGATTGACCAGTTTAACACCAGAATCACTCATGTATTCATTTTCAGGTTTCTCCCTTATCTTGTAAAGATGAGACCATTGTTTACAAATGGGTTTAAACTCACACCAATCACATAAGCGAGATGGATTTGCAGGATAACTTTTAGCTCCTTCAATTGTATCAATCAAATCAATAGTATCTTTTTTTAACTGCTCGAGCTCTTCATCAGTTCGTGTTGAATCAATCTCCTTGTCAAACTTCAGAAAATGCCATACCAAACGAACACTTTCTGCATCAGGATATCGTTCTTGAACACCAATAGCATACAATGCAAGCTGCCGGTCATTTTTGATATATTCAGGCAACGGCAAACGTGAATTTGTCTTATAATCATGAATCTCGTAAAAGCCATCTTTTACCTCAGTAAGTCGATCGATAAATCCCTGGAGTTTATATTCACCAGAGCCCTCCAGATCTATCAAAATACGATCTTCAAGAGCAATCGTCCTTTCTTGATCAAACGGTTTATACCTGTTGTAGTAATCAGTAACATACTGTTCACCCATCTTCAGATAGTTTTCTTGCCCATATTCTTCTTTTACAATAACAACATTGTCGGACCAGTTCTTTTGCCATTCATTACGTAAAAAATCTAACAAATCTTCAAGTGTGTTCGTCTTCTTAAACTGTAAATCTTGATACAACTTCTCAAGCGTTTCATGCACCCGACTACCTAAAAACGCTTCAACACTTTGTTCAACTTCTGTTTTAACTCTATCAATATATTTCAACTTAAACTTATTTGGACATTGCTCAAAACAACTTAATCTTGAATGCGAATACACTTTCATACACCTCAATAATGTAAAAACCACATTTAAAAATATTCATTTTGCCTTTTTGGTAAATATCATTAGAAGGTATCCCAATAAGATATTATGTCTCTAACTTTCTTCAAACTCCCAACGACCATATTTGAGAAAAGTACATAAATACCTACAAAATATGCCTTCAGTTGATAAATTATGAAGAAGATATCAATTATCATATTGGTAAGCATAGCATTGACTGTGATCACATCTGCCGTTACAGCAGTTACGGCATATGGTGAAGATATTAACACAGATACCCATGATATTGTAATAACTACAGAAGACAATGCATTATCAGTAAAAGAAAGTTTAACAATACGAGGGACATCTAACGAAACATATGGAGACATAACAATCTGGGTGATGGATGATGCTCATAATGTTAATGTCCTTGTTGGTGTAAGCAAAGTATCTCCCATATCCATTGGAAATGAAAGATACACTTGCAATATATCTTCATTTAACATCAACAAAAATTCATCCATCCAGCTAATAATTTCATATACATTGGACAAAGATGTTGAGAAATTTGAAAAAACAATAACCCGCAACACAACTGCAGTATCAGTTAAGTTTGATAAAAGTACCATATACACTGGGAAAAATCTAGCACCAGACACCTCTTTCACACTTTGTCTTTATGAGCCAACTGAAGCACCTATAAGCGGGTACATCATCGTATTTATACTATTATTAATCGCACTTCTGGTTGTTTCTGCACTATATACATTTAGAAGACAGAGATCATCAAAAATTAGAGATGCGTCAAGTGAATCTAAAGAGCTATTGAATACAAAAAAAGCACTTCTCATATCCTTACTAAAAGACATCGAAAAACAACATAGATCAAAACAAATATCAGACGATACGTACCACAAACTTAAAGAATCTTACAAACAACAGGCCGTGGAAACGATGAAAAAGCTTGGAGATACTGAAACATTAAGCTAAGAGAGATAATATAACAATTTTATAACCATGTCGCTAAAGCAAGCTATGCTTTCTACAATATCAAGGCCAGCGACTGATCATATTTTAATAACCTTCTGGGCAATTCTTTATGAGAAACTGATCAAGGACACATAAACTTTCTATTTCAGGATTGACATTTAAAGCAGGATGGAAAGAGAAGCTAAAAAAGAAAGAAAACTAAATCAAAATTTACCCGCATTCATATATTTTGATAATTGTCACAGACCATTGCCCCTATTTTTACCATGGAAAAAGAGCATGGAATAAAATTTTCATTTTGACATTCTGCCCAGCTACATTTATAAAGGATTATTGCCACAAATTAACGTGCTATGCGACATCATAGTAAAATATGTGAGGCGAATATATGGGAAGATTAACAGACAAAGAAAAAGAAAAAGTTCTTAAATTTCTAAAAACAAATTTAAATACTAATCCCTTAGTAGAGGCGATTATAGAAAAAGAATCGAACCAATAATGCAATGATAAATTCAGATTGATGAAGATAGACCAGCAATAACAGCACCATACAATCTAGAACGAACTAAATAGGCTCTGCATTGTATATATGCAGTATATCAGGAATACTGCAACAGCTGAAATAAAAAGATATTCTATGATTCCTGTCTTCTCTGAAACATACATCTCTTGATCCTTGCTCATAACATCCACATCCATAATTGTTACAATTGCAAGAATTAAAATACTTTTTTCGTAGGTGATACGATAGGTAATGTGGCAGGTGAATAAGGATATTTTTTCTCACACTAATGCATGAATCTGGCGTATTAGAAGTCAAGGAGGCTCTGCTGTATATTTTCTCTCTCAGTTTTTTCTTTTTCACTGGATGTAGCTACTTCTTTTTCAACGGGACGTACATCAGATACCCTGGGCGGAGAAAGAATCTCTTCCATCTTGTGTAAATACTTCTCACCAAGAAGATATTTAATCTCAACTTCTGTTAGGTTCAGTTTATGTTTCATTTTAATGGCAAAATCAATATCATTTCTAAACATATTTACAAAATACATCGAAAGAAATTCTCTTGATTTTCTGTTCGAATTATGACATGCCTCACTGATCCTTTTAACAATTGAATCTCTAATATCGCGGTATGATTTACTGTCTTTAGCCATCCTAAGCCACACGGGAAAACTATATTTCTTATTTGGGTAACTATGGGTTTTTGCAGTGGCTACACCACCGCCCATAATATCATAAGCATATGACCACAATCCATAATTTTGCCTTCTATGCGTCCTGCCCAAAAAAGTATCCGCCTTAGATAGAGCAGCATAACCTTTTGCCAAATCGCCTATATCTACATACTCGGCCGGCAGATTTTCACTGAGCCACAATATAACACTGTTTGGATCTTCATCTAGGTGGGACATACTTCGTTTTATGCTTTGTATACTCTGAGTTTTAAATATATCCCTAAGAGTATCGAATATTATGCTGTTTCTATCCCGATAACCTAAAACATCTAATGATTGGATATCAATCCGTTTTTTATCCAAACATATTGACTGCATATCATTGACCGCAGAGCGTATGTCTCCCTGGCATCTTTCACTTATCACATGTAGTGCCTCAGGGTCAACACTTATTCCTTCTTTTACGCATATTTTCTTTAACATACCAAAGATTGAATTAGTATACGGTGCGTAAAATTTTATTAGCTTGCACATACTCTTTAAACTTCCGCCGCTACCTTTTATCAAATTATAATAATCATTCACTATCAAAATTATGGGCTGACTTGTGATTTTTATGGTATCCACAATAGCCTTTTTTCCTCCTTTATCGCTTAGATCTATCTTTGTATTATTCATACTCTTTGTTCTCTCATAGAGATTATCGGCCTCATCTAAGATTATGAGCTTTCTACCACCATGTTGTGAGGATACAAATTGACCATGATCGTCAAATGTCTCGTTTATGGCACCAGCAGTTGCTACATTTTTAATTTTCGCAGCATTTCTGGCATCAGATGCGTTCAATTCTACTACCGACCAGCCATAGTCTTTTGCCAGTGCATAAGCACAACTTGTTTTTCCTATTCCTGGCTTACCCGATAAAATTACAGCCCGTTTTTTGGGGACCCCATTATTCCATGCATCAGCCCAACCTCCCAGATCTAAAACAGCTCGTTTGTTTCCAACAATTTCTCCTAGATTTTCTGGCCGATATCTCTCCGTCCAATCTTCCATTGTACCAAATACAACAAGTCCTCTATATTTTAATATTTGTTTTTGAGATGCATAACCTTTTTATCGGTTTGCTTTATTTCCTTGCTCTAAATGCGAGGATGGCCCAGCCTGGTACGGCGATGGACTGCTAATCCATTGGTCTCTGACCTCGGGAGTTCGAATCTCCCTCCTCGCGTAATTTTGTTAACAAATTATTTATAGTGTACTCCATATACCATAGTGTATGGTATTGAAAAAAACAAAGACGGCGAGAAAGCGCGCAGTGACTATTTATGCCCCATCTGAACGTCTAAAAGCCAAATGGTATGCAAAAGCCAAGGAGCATAATGTTTCAGTATCCACATTTGTTTTTGAGATTGTTGAAGATTTTTTAAAAGATGATGGTGATCTTTTTTCTCAGAGGGGATCCTCAAAAATAATAAGCGATCTTGAAAAGAGAAATAGAACGTTATCAGTGGAAAATCAAAATTTGCAGAAAAAGGTCGATATGTTGAATATGTTGACCGATCGGTTTGAAAAGCAATTACAAAGTTATCGTAATAAAACGTTTATTGAAAATGGGAAATTTGAAGGTGTCCGTGAGTATCAACGGCAGTTAATAGATTTGTTTAAACAAAAGAAAACAGTGAAGGAAGATGAGCTGCTTGATCTTTTGCATTTAGCTACCTCTGATTCTGACACGATAAAAGCAGTTTCTAAACAAATTGAGAATCTTGTAGAGTATGACATCCTAGGTAAAATTCCGGGGGGTTGGCGTTGGAAAAGATAACTAAAGAAAACCTTCTGCATCTTTATAAAGAAGATTGTAAACTTAGAGGGTTGACAGATAAATCAATACGGAGTTATGCTTCTGAGATTAAAATATTTATGATTTTTCTTGATAGTAATAAATATAATATATTTGATATAAATAATACTGTTCTAGAAGATTTTTTAAAATATCTTCGCTTTGAAAGGAACTCCTCCCAAAGTAGAATTGAGAATTATTTTAGTGCCTTATCAAGTCTTTATGATTTCTTACTTTACAAAGATCGTGTTGATAAAAACATTATTCTTTCTTTCAGAAGACGATTCCTGAAAAGATATAAAAGTGATAAACCTCCATCTACAAGGAAAATAATTTCTGTTGAGGAGATGTCACTTCTCCTGAATAGTATTGTTTCCCTTCGTGATAAAACTATCGCGGTTTTACTAGCAAAGACCGGTATAAGAAGAAGTGAACTTGAAGCAATTGAGCTTAGTGATATCAACTTTGATGAGGGGAGTATTCTTCTGAAATTTTTTAAAAAACGAAGTAATCGTCTTGTTTTTTTTGATGAGGAAACATCGGTTATTCTTAAGAAATGGTTGCATCGTCGGAAAGAAATAGTTAACGATGGAGTTACAGCACTTTTTATTAGTGATTTTGGGAATCCTATTTGCCGATCTGGTGTGTATAATGCTGTTGTTAAATGGACAAAGAAAGCTGGTTTTTATGTTACATCTTCAGCAAATATGGAAGATCATTTTTCAACTCATAATTATCGCCATTGGTTTACAACACATCTCAGGAGAAATGGTATGCCACGTGCTTTTATAAAGGAATTACGGGGCGACAGACAACGTGAAGCCATTGATATCTATGACCATATAGATCGAAATGAGTTAAGAAAAGCGTATCTTTCAGCGATTCCACAACTTAATCTTATCTGAAAAAAATAGGAAAATTCGGTTCAATTTTTTTATGAACGTATAGAAGGTTTTGAAAAACATTTTCTAAAAAAACTTAACCACGTTCCAAAGAGGTTCGTATCTTTTGTAAAGAGCATCTTTTCATCTCATCAATAAGGATGTAAAATGATGTTACAAACTAATTTTTTTTGCATCAAAATAAAAAAAATATTAGGAATTTGATAAATTCCTATATTATTCAATATAAAATGATTTTCATTAGGATATGTTCACCTTATGTAAAATAATGCAGGGGAAGTGCTTTCGACTTCAAGTTTAAATCACTTTTAATCACGCTTGCATCGGGATGCTTACCCCTAATTTACATGTATGAAAATAGGTTCTAACTCTGTTGATTCTGCATTGGATTTTGATTTTTCGAATCGTTATTTAAACATCAATTAGGTACCTATCAAAGGCAACTTGCTATTTAATGTATAAGAGGTGTCGTTTATGTCTTTGTTAAATGGGAAGAGATGGCAGAAACCTTTGAATCAAAGATTGCTAAAAAGTTCAAGTTAGATGATAAGACCTGGATGAAACATGCTAATCCATGGAGTGTTTATACACGGACTTCAGCATTGCCGATTCTTATTCTTGCTATTTGGAGCAGAGTATGGTTTGGATGGTTGTCATTACTCTTTGTTATTATTGCAATAGTATGGATTTGGGTTAACCCCCGTGTGTTTCCAGAGGTTAAAACGACTGATAACTGGGCATCACGAGGGGTATTTGGAGAACGAGTATGGTTGAATAGGAAAAATATCCCCGTCCCAGAGCATTATAAGTTGATGCCAAATATTCTAAATGCCGTCCAAGGTATTGGACTTTTATTTTTAATCTATGGTCTGTGGTACTTAGATTTTTGGTCAACCTTAGTAGGTCTAATTCTTACCATTGAAAGTAAACTTTGGTATGTTGATAGGATGGTCTGTTTGTATGAGGACATGAAAGATGTTCCTGAGTATGGGAAATGGGAGAAAAAATCAGAAAAATAGAATTTTAAGATTGAATATCAAACAGATTTGTGAAAATTATGAATAAATGGTTTCTGGATTTGGAAAAATGCAATGACATCAGACAATACGAGATTTGAACTCCATTTTACCGGTAAAAAAATACAGTTTTCTCCTGTAGACTTAAAATTCAAAATTATACCAAAGATGTTTTGAGGTTTCTACAAAAATATCTTTTCGCTTGTTAGATGTTGACATTGATATATCATGAGCAGTATTTCCAATAATTGAAAACAATGACTAATGGTTTATGTTATGTCGGTCCAATTTATAGACCTCCAAGCGAAGCAAATAGTCTATTAGTGCAGGCAACAATCGGATGTCCATGGAACAAATGCACTTTTTGCATGGTTTATAAAAGAGGACCAACATTCAAAATAAGACCTGTTAAAGAAATAAAAGAGGATCTTCTTTGGGCAAAGCAAAATTATGGATTACCTGTAAAAACAGTGTTTTTCCCATCTGGAAACACCATTATTATGAAAACAGATGATTTTGTGGAAATCCTAAAATATACTAGAAAACTTTTTCCAAATCTCAAAAGAATAACAATCTACGGCTCAGCACAATATATAGTCCAAAAAGGATTAGATGATCTTAAGAAAATAGCGAAAGCAGGGCTATCACGAATACATGTTGGACTTGAATCTGGAGACAATGTTATTCTAAATCGTGTTAAAAAAGGATCGACAAAAGATATTCAAGTAAAAGCCGGTAAACTAGTTAAAAAAGCTGGTATTGAACTCAGTGAATACATAGTACTTGGACTAGGCGGAAAAGAGCGAACTAAAGAACACATCGAAGAAACAGTCAAAGTCCTAAACAATATAGATCCGGATTTTATACGAATACGAACCTTTTTACCAAAAATGAATACACCCATATTGGAGGAAATCCAATCTGGAGTTTTTCAAATTCTCTTACCACATGAAGTATTAAAGGAAACATATAAATTAATTAAAAATTTAAAAGTAACAAGCCAAGTTTATAGTGATCATTATACAAATTACATTCATGTTAATGGTAAATTACCCGAAGACAAAGATACTATGCTTCAAACTATTGAAACTGCTCTAAAACGAAATGAAAAAAGTTTTAGAGAAATCTATGTTGGAACCGAATAAATCTGATAGGTGTGATATTGATAACTAGTAAATTTCATCCTGTTCAACAATGTCGATTGCAAAGATTTAACAAACACTTTTGATCAAACCTTTGATACACGGCGAATACAAGGTTTTGATTCTGTTAATAATTTATTATTCATCAGCAAAGAACAACTGTTAGCGACTGTTTAAATGGGTGTTTCACACAGGTTTCAACCCCTGTTGGGTTCATTGATGTTATTTTTCGTAGGTGGGTGGAAATAAAAATCACTTAGAAGTAGGGGTTGGTAGATACTAAATATCCCCAACACCACATCGATGATGAACATCAAATGCCCTCATCGACACCCTAAGCAATACAAAGTTTCTCATTCATATTATATGAAGGTATTCCGGTAAAATTTCAAATTGAAAAAAGGTCGCTATGATTTTTGTTTGTTTCTTCATATCAACTAAATTTTTCATTTAACTCCCAGATGAGTCCATTATTCAGTAATTTCGTCAAATTGCGTGCCCGCACCACCAGTCAATAGACTGGTGGCATGCTCGGCTAACTTTGTTAGCCTCGGCGGGCACACTTTCCATTCGGTCGGTTCAACGCCGAGTGTCCTGTTATCTAGAACGC